>Ga0213859_10000972_pt1 | contig 12987 bp, 6 predicted proteins | sample PICome_2_FD_160133 | JGI IMG/M metagenome (GOLD analysis project Ga0213859, IMG submission 160133) | Coastal seawater microbial communities near Pivers Island, North Carolina, United States - PICO304 | ecosystem: Environmental > Aquatic > Marine > Coastal | place: USA: North Carolina | collected... | reverse complement strand
TTTTAGTCTATTTATATAAAAAACGTTTAATATGGAAAGTCCATTATCATTTAACGCAACCGAAAGATTCAGAAAATCCTTATTAATAAGGAATTTACCACCATATGAAGACTTCAAACACGAGGATTTACCGGGTCAGTCTGAATTAATAATAAATGATGTTGGAGTAATGGACCCCGGCAATGTGGAAGACATTGGTAATGAAAACGAAAGAAAACACTTTGTTAAAAACAAATATGGTCCTGATGGAAGAACAGACTATGGGGAAACAAAAGACGTAAATATATTATTACAAACAGAATCTAATGACGGTGAATACCAATACTTATCTTCTGAACCATCAAGAGACAACGACCAATCGTTAAAAAGATTATATCTATTAAATTGGTATGGTCCTTCAGAGGGGTTTGGTGAATATGGTCCAGTTAATATTGAGTATATAAACAATATTATAGAAAAAAGGGACATCTATTATAGATTTATTGCGTCATCTTATAATTTATTTAATCTATTTACATTAGAAGACCCCGAAGGTAATAATGGATTATTATCTCAGGATTCAGAATTAGCCAAGATTGCCGCTTCAGAATTAAAAGCGGGGTTTCAGTATAGAATATCAGAGGAAACGTATCAACAAACCTTAGGTAGGGTAAATGTATTAGACGCGTTAAGTGACCCTTTTGATGCATTAGCAATCGTTTCTGGTAGAGAAGAAGTCATAGAAAGTAATTGGAAAATATCGGTACCCGATAATATTATAGGCAAAGGATTAGATTTTATAAGTAGAATTACTGGCGTTTATAGTCCATATTCATGGATACCGGGAGATTATTTTGGACCCGAAGAAAGAAAATCTTATGTAAACCAAATAATAAATGGAGTTTTTAAAAATAGAAATAAGAAAAATTTTTCAGGAAATAAAAACTCATCTGAAGTTTTCTTAGCAAACACGGGACAAGGGCAATCAAACAGGTTGTTTAAAACTTTAGAACTTAATAAGTTTAGACCCGATTATAGAGCAAACTTTATAACCGACCTAAATTTAAAGGCACCCGATGGAAATCATTATGTAGGTAGTAGATCCAAAGACATAAAAGAATTAGTTTCACCTATATCGGAGTTACCTCAAAACGAAGATGGAGTATCTGTAGAATCACCAGTTAGAGGATACAGTGAAGTATCTAAAGCTTACGAAAACCCCGAAGGGACTAACAATTTTATGTTTGGTTTGGGTGGTGTTTCTTATTATAATAATAAAACAAATTTATCTGGAGGTTTAGTTTGGGTTTCAGAAAAAAGAGAACCCGACGCAGGCACATTTGGAGGTAGAGGAGGAAAGGCATTATCATCATCAATATATTACGACCCCTTAATTTTTGAAAGGACTAAGTCAACACAATATGACTTTACTGAAGGTTCTATATTATATGATACACAAAAACTTGTAGAATCCGCTGATAGAGAAAATTTAGGGGGTGTCCGTAGATTACAACATGTCGGTAACGCCATAAGTCAGATATCAAAAGTTTTTCATGACGGAACAAGAGAAATAACAAAAGGTTCTGCAGTTTTTAAAATAGAAAATGAATTTGGAGAATCAGGGACGGAATATTGTAGACTATTCACCAAAGACACCCCTTATGTATTAAATAATGATTTACAAAAAAGCACGGGAATGGAAACTGAAAACAGAGCTTTTAGTTATTCAGTGTTAAGTAATACGTATAATTTAAATATTGCACCAACAAGGGGTAATGATTCAACAAATATTCAGAATGAGGAAGTAAAAAAATATATGTTTTCTTTAGAAAATTTAGCTTGGAGAACATCAAGTAAAAAAGGGTTTACATATCAAGATTTACCTCATTGTGAAAGAGGACCAAATAAGGGTCGTATTATGTGGTTTCCGCCATATGATATAAAAGTATCTGAACAAAACTCGGTTAATTGGACAACCAACGAGTTTTTAGGTCGTACAGAACCAATTTACACTTATGGTAACACACAAAGACAAGGAAACCTTTCTTGGAAAATTGTGGTTGACCACCCGTCAATACTTAATGCTATTGTTGATAAGGAACTAAAGGGTATGGATACTGAAAAAGTTAATGAGATTGTTGATTCGTTTTTCGCAGGATGTAAAGACTATGATATATATAAATTAGCGGAAAAATACCCACAATTCAAACCTTCAGACATTTATGATATAATTCAAAAAATAGAAGAAGAGAAAGAAATAGAAGAATACACAGAAGAAATACCAAGATATAGAACCTATGAAACCGAACCAACACTAATTGAGTATGTCAATACGTTAAACGATGACGATTGGAATTTTTCTTTTTACTTCCATCATGATGTACCAGGACCACAAAATCAAGATAAATTTGAAGCCAATCCTGATTACGAAAGTAATATTGGTGAATACCTTTCACTTAGAGAAAGTTATTTAGGTTATAATTTAGACGAAACCGAAAAAACAAAGGTTAATAATTTCTTTGATGAAAATTTGGTAAATACTTTAAGTAAAAGTGAAAGTTTAGCTAAAAAAATTGGAACTGTAATAGATAATGGGGGTAGACTAAAAATAAAATTAAGGGCAACAACATCTTCACCAGCACCAGTTGGTTATAACGCTTCGTTAGCAAGAAGAAGAATGGATTCTGTCTTAAAATATTTATTAAGTCTTAGTATAAGTGAAAGTAATGATAGTAATAAAACAATTGAATCTATACAAGACAAAATAGATTTTGATTTAGAATATACAGGTGAAGAAGGTATTACTGTGACTAATTCGGGGTATGAAGTTGATTGTCACGCAGAATTGGAAGGTAACGCACAAAAGTATTCTATAGACGCTATGGCGTGTAGAAGAGTACAGATTATGGACGTTGAAGAAATCGGACACGAACCCAAAGTCCCCGACGACTTTGTACCCGAAGAAATAACAGAAAGGGTTGGTACTGATTTAGAAATAAGGAAAAGAGAAAATATTACAACAAAAACAACTTCTGAACTAAAAAGAAAAGAAGACGTTGCTAAAATCATAGTTAGAAAATTGCTTAGTGAATGTGATTATTTTAATCATATAAAAGAAAATACACCATTTGTTTATGATGGTATAAAAGAAAAAATTAAATATTTTCAACCAACATTCCATTCTACAACACCCGAAGGCTTGAATAGTAGATTAACCTTTTTACAACAATGTATAAGACCAGGAGATACTATTCCCGTTATAGGAGATGACGGAAAACCTAGATCTGAAGACGCATTAAATACTGCTTTTGGGGCACCACCAATATGCGTTCTAAGGATTGGTGATTTTTATCATACAAAAATAGCGATTAACCAACTAAGTATAAATTACGAACCACTACAATTTGACTTAAACCCCGAGGGAATTGGTGTACAACCAATGATTGCTGACGTAAATATTAGTTTCTACTTTATAGGTGGACAGGGATTAAAGGCCCCTGTTGCTAGATTACAAAACGCGTTATCGTTTAACTACTACGCAAATACCGAAGTTTATGATGAAAGGGCAGAAGCCACAGAAGATAGAAAAACTAAAGATGAAGAAGTTTGGAGAAGGATAGAAGAAAATAGTAAGTTTAGTCTTTTAGGACCATCAGACGAGGGTAATCAAAATCAAGGAGATACTATAGGTGTTATACAAGAAACAACAATTTTAGATTCTACATTTTCAGGTAACACATCATTTAATAAAGTTGTGAGTGATTTGGTTTCTTCGGTTAGCACCTATACTAGTGATACTAATAAAATGTTAGACTCATTAGTAACAAATAATAGTGAAATCGCATTATATTATTACTTATTTGATAGAAGGTATAAATATGGACAGATTCATAATTATTACGACCAAGCAAATGCAGAAACCACGGAAATTATAGGTAAACCTGTAAAGATAGAGGAAAGAGTTGAAAAACTTTTTTATGATATTTTATACGATATTGAAGCAGAAACTAACCCACTTTTGGTTGATATAGAAAACGAAACATATGATTTAACAAGAAGAGACATTAAAAAGTTTAAAAAGAGATTACTAAACTTGTGTCCCTCTTATAGAGATAAATTAATAAATGATATAAATGAGTTTAATACTTCATTAATAGGGAGTCAGATATCCATGATAGAATACATTGATAAACTAAATTTCGTTACATCAAAGACAGACGGGTATAGAACAAAAAATGGCAATGTCGTTATATATGACTTAAGTGGTACGACAACTGATAGTGGAGACACATATACTGAATTATTAAATGATTTGACAATTATTAGTGATGACTTAAAAAACTATTTACTTAGATTATATAATGACGTTGATTCATCACAACCAACAATACTAGATTCTTATAGAATGAATTCAGGAAATTTTTATAATAACTTCTTAACTGGAAACTATAACACCGAAGAACACACAAGATTATGTACTTTATTGTTTAGTGATATGGTATCTGACCCTGAAGCACTTAAAAATAATTTATTAGGTGAAGAATTAAAAGATAAACCTGAATGGATATTATATATGAATCAATTATTTTATGGACAACCTATGGTACCCGCAGGACTTAATTATATTTTAGGTAAAGAAGAAACAGAATTAATGTTTAATACCAGTGGTATGTTAAGGAAGTATTTAGACCTTAAAGATAGTGGAATTAATAAAGTTAAAGAATTCAAAAATAGTGATTCCGTTAGTAAGTTTGAATCATATGAACCATTTGATATAACTAAAGAAAGAATATTTGATTATATACAGCAAGAAGAATCTAACAGTGATCAAGTTAATATGTTTGAAATAACATATAGTGAAGTAAACGCAGGTTCGGCATCAACATTTAACCACAAAGTGTCTTTTAACTAATGAATTATTTTAATAGATATGAAGAATTTCTTATAAATGGAAGACATTACACGGTCCCATTTGTAAAGATACCAACAAAACCAACAGACAAAAGATATATATATCGAAAAAATTCAACTAGACTAGATAAACTAAGTTATGAATTTTATGATACTCCGTACTTTGGGTGGTTAATTCTGGCTGCAAATCCTAAGTTTGGTGGACTGGAAACAAATATAGAAGACGGAACTGTACTGTATATACCATTTCCTTTAATAACCAGCCTTCAGGACTATAAAAAAGCGCTAGAAAATCACTTCTTCTATTATGGAAAGTAACTCTTTTTACAATAATCAAAATGTTTATGTTGAGGCCGATTACGAAAATATAATAGTAATTGACCCCAATAAAATGGTTGAACCTGATGGTAAAGTTGTTGAGAGACTTGTAAACCATGAAGAGTTGGTGATATATGCTAATTTAGACGCTAAGATAATACCTAGAACAAAACTTGCGTTAGGTAATAATTACGATGACACAGTACAAAATTTAAGAATAGGTGCAATAGATGGGGACATAAGTAGCAAAGTGAACTTTATGAAACCAAAAGGTAAAGAATATTTTGATACTTCTTGGACAGACCAACTTACAGGTGATGGGTCATTATCAGGTGAAGGTATTAATCAAACTAAAGTTAGTTGGAACGAAAGAACTATTGACGTTGGTAATGGAGAGTCAGAAACACAATTTATACAAAAAAGGACAGTACAAAATCAACAAGACACACAGCTTTTAGGTATTGAAAGAATTAGTATAAAACTTAATACTTCATATGTCCCTACAGTTACCATAGAAATGGTAGATATACAGGGAAGAATGTTATTTGAACAAGGTGAAAATTCACCTTATAGTGCATTTATGCAAATGCCATATCCATTATTTAATTTAACAATAAAGGGACATTTTGGTAAGGCGATTAGGTATGAGTTAATGTTAAAAAACTTTAATGCCAGATTTGACGCGTCTGACGGAAATTATAGAATAACCACTCAATATATCGCTAGGACATACGCAATACTATCGGACATACAAATTGAAAGTTTGTTCACATTACCGAGAATGTACGCTAGTAATACAACAATAGGTAGTAATAAATTTACCGAACCAACACAACAAACAACTAACGGGGATAATACTGCAAATATTAGAACACTTAGAAGTAGTTTAGGTAGAGAAAAGATTAGTGAGGTCTATAGTGTATATAAAAATAAAGGATTAATTGATGAGGATTTCCCTGATATATCTTTAAACGAAATGCTCTATAAGTTAAATAATTTTGAAAGATATGTTATGGAGTCATATGGGTCTGAAGATATGACAATCCTTACAGATATTGAAAAGTATAAAAGTAAAATAACTGAATATAGAAATAGAATATGGGGGGCGGTAGAAGGAAGTTGGTATAGTAAATATATAGATCCGACAAGGGCGGTAATACTTAACGATTTAAATAATACTACGTTACATAGGTTTAAAAACGAATTAGAAAGGGCACAAATAGAAGACGCTTTAGAGGAGTTAAAAAAATTGGTAAAACAATACAACTTAGAATTAAACTCAAACACAACATTTGGTTCTAAAGGACGAGCAAAAATAGATGGAGAAGAGTACGACACATCCGTAGAATGTAATATAAAATACAGACCTTTTATTAGAGTGTTAGATGACACTGAACAAATAGACTTTAAAAAATCATACAGAAAAACAAGACTCAACTCGAACCCAACGGAATTACAACTACAAACATATAAAGACGGAATTATTTCAGAATTTCAAACGGGCGAAATTGAGTTAAATAACACAACAGGTGAGATTAATGATAATGTCATATTTAAAACGTGTATAGTTTTCGGAGAGAGACTACCGTCAGCTAGTGATATTTTTAATACCACATTTTTAGGAAAATTATCAAAATTAGAAGAAAAGTTTGAGGAGAAAAAAAATTTAGCGGAAGAAGAGTTATCTAAATCATTGGCAAAAAAGGTCAGGAGAGAAGATATAGGTTTAGGGTTTGACCCGACAATAAAAAATGTAATGGCAGTTATCTGTGCAAGTTCAGATGCGTTTTTTAGATTAATGGATAAAGTACATGAAGATGCATGGGAACAAAGAAAAAATCCCATAAGATTATCAACAATTATAAATCCGACAAACGCATTTGAAAATAAAGATAGTATAGAAACAGTAACCGAAGACGGTCAGTTAAATAATGAGTCTATTGTCTATCCATGGCCACATTATTTAGAGTTAAGAAAAGACAAAAAGGGTAACGAAGAATATGTTAATGTATACCCTGGTGATTCTAGTGTTGCATCAAAAACACAAGCGTTTGATAGCACAACATGGCCTGAAGTTAAATTTGTTGAAGAGTACATTAGAGCCACTTTAGAAAAAGAAGGTAATGGAAATACTTTTACTAATAAAAATGACGGTAAAAAAACCGGATATATTTTCTCTTCAGCTCTTGAGTATCCATTTAACACAAACCCATATGGTGATTTAACTGAAGTTAGTTTTTTATATGAAATTTTTGAAAGAACATTATTAGCGTCGACAATAAATAAGTATGTTAGAAACGGGGACTATCAAAATGAGATATATCAGACAATAGGGGATATTGAATTTATGAACGTAAATGAGTCGATTAAAAACTCCCCAAGTCTGATGATGAAACTTAAACAATATGGTTTTACATATGATAATATAAAAGAACTAATGTTTAACGCATCTAAATTAGGTTCGTGGAATACATTTATAAGAGATGAATATGTCACAAATTATATAAAAGATTATAATGACAACCCTAATAGACTATATTCGACATCGACTTTACTTGATGGAAGTAACGATATTGATAATTCTACAACATCAATACAAAAACTTGAGGGACTACTAAATAGCACCAAGTCCAACGAATTATCCTTTTTAGATGGATACCCATTCACCAGTACAGAGTGGTTAAAGAATAACATATCTAACGGAAATCAAGTATTAACCGCCAGAGAGACAAATAAAACTACTAATACATTTAATATAATAGAAAGTAAAAAGGTGGTCGCTTCATTTAATGAAGAAGATGAAGAATATGAAAATAAGTTCTTTTCAAATTTTAATTGGGTTAAGAATGTTGACCAACCAATAGACATAAATAACGGTGATGTAACAGATAATCTGAATGATAATAATGGATTAAATACATCATTATCTGCGATAAATTTCTTTAATAATCGTAAAGAAAGTCAGTTATATTTAACTGAATCATATTTAGATTATAGTGAAAATTACGATAGTACAGTTAATAACTTAACAGCTTTACAAACCAGCTCATTATTAAATACTCCTTATTTTATAAATGCGATTATTAGTGGTGTCGATAAAGAAAAAAATAATATTCAAAATCCGTATACACAATTAGGTTATTTATATCTTAATTCCTTACCGTTAAGTAATGTTTCTGAAAAGATAAAATCTTATGTTTCAGAAACAACAAGTAATGGTGATTATATATTTAGTGTTTTAAACAAATACTCAGCAATTCATAAGCAAAGTTATTTATGGTTTTTAAAGTGTGGGTCTATATGGCATAGATATAAAAAATATCATAATGATGGGGTTGACATACTCGATGAAGTATGGAAAGACTTTGACTATAAAAACATGTTTGACCCTATCGGGGGAGATTACACAAAAATATATAACTTAATAAATTCAGAAGGACAGGCAGAACCTTACCAAGGGTTTTTCAACTATGAAATTATTGGGGAGGGCGAATTCGAAGATAATATATATCAGTCAGAAAATGTAGGAATTTACCCCAAATTGATTGATGATATTTATTATTACTTTACTAATGTGTCTTTATTCGAAACATATAGTGACGAAGAATTTAATGATGCATATCAAGATAAGAAGTTAAAAATATGTAAAAATCCCGATAATTTCATATTCAAAGGAAAAGGGTATGATTTAGATAATCCGTTAAGGTCTTTCTCTCAAGATTCTTGGTCTGTTTATTTTGAAGTTAAAGGTAATACTGATTTTTTTGAGTATGATGAAAATAAAATTTTGATAGTTCCATCTACGGGTTATAAAAAGTTTAATCATGCTGAATTTGAATGTTTTAATAGTTTAGGACATAATACACAAGATATTATTGACAATAAATCAATACATAACGGTTCAGTAAGATCATTTTGGGTTTCACCTAATTATGGTTACTTTAACAATGAATATGTCACTAAACCAAAACATTATGAATACTTAAAAAATATTGATATTAATAGTGACAATACACAACCATTTAATATTAATACAGGAAAATACAGTAATATTGAGGATTTAATAAATCTATTCGATAAAGATATTTTAGATATCTTTGAAAAAGAATTCATCAGATTTTGTAACAAACCGTTAGCGTTAGAAGAAATATCAGATAACGGAATTTATAATACAAGTTTGATCACAATTATGAAAAAATTATTCATGGTTGATAAACCAAACAATGACAGTAACGTTAACAGTTTTTTAGAAGAAATAGCCAAAAAACAAGAAAGCTCATTTAATGGATACCATAGAAGTGAGATTTTCAAAGAGGAACTGATTTTAAAGATGGGTAATCCTAGCGGATTTAACAGAAGAGTATTTAAATCATTTTCTAACAATTTAGCGATACAACCTAAAGATAAAATTAATTTTGGTACATATCAGATTAATACAGTACCTGGTATAGGAGGAGCAACACTAACTGATAGTAAAAATCAAAATCCTGAGGCGTGGAAAGAAATATATTTAAATTTTGGGGAACCTAAAACACCAGGTGTTGAATATACAACTAACGGTTCGTATATAACTGATTTCTTTTATCTATTTGATATAGAGTTTAATGAACAAAATGTTAGATTACTTGCTCCGATAATAAGAATATATACGGGTAAGAAACTAGAAGACGAAAATTATGAAGTTGAATCATTTTATAGTGATTTAAATAATCATATATATGACCAAGAAGATTTTCATAGAAATATATTGAATCATTTATTTATTAATTTAAATAGAAAATTACCGGATGTTACGACAAATTATGAAGAAATAAATTTTAGTAATGTAGATGGTGCCGACTTAGTTAAAATAGATGTGTGGGAAACATTTAGAATGATGAATGATAAATGGGTCTCAGGACAGGATTTTAAAGAAAGAACACTATTTGAAGATTTTCTATTCTTAGATAGGGCAAATAGACCTGTTGGTGATAAAGTTATTGTTAATATTGAGAAAATACGTAAAAAGTTAAAAAATAGAGACGACGATTTAACAGTTTATCAGTTAGTTAGCGATATCATGACAGACAATGGTTTTACTTTTATGCCTACTCCTGTATATACTAATTTTTATGGTAGACATGATCGTGTTAAAGAGAACGAGCCGATACCTCAAGATATACCGAACGACATGTTTGGTACTTTTATGGAAGTTGACGTAAGAGAGTCAAGACCGAGAATGTTAGGAATATACATCGGAGAACCATCAAAGAATCTTAAAATGAATAAAAACACAAATTCAAGAAGACTTGATGATGCTTTCGATATGGTTAGGGCATCTGATTGTCCACTTATAGAAAACAGTGTGGATAAAAAAGATTATTCAGACAGTAATAGGTGTGTTGGTTTTAATGTTGATTTTGGCACTAGAAAACAAGGAATATTTAAATCAATATCCTTAGATATGTCACAACATAAAAATATTGCACCAACGTTCCAAGTATTGGCGGATATGGGGTCTTATGCTTCACAACAAAAAGTCGCTCAACAATCACAATCACTTTATAATTTTTACAAGAGTCAGAGTTATAATTGCACAATACAATCTATGGGTAATGCTATGATACAACCAACCATGTATTTTAATCTTAGACACGTACCTATGTTTACAGGTCCTTATATGATTATTAATGTATCACACAGTATTAGTGCTAGAGATTTTACAACAGATTTTGAAGGAATAAGAATACCTAAACACGCATTAGAGGTTCCAGATAAATTAGTTATGAGTGTTAATAGAGAATTGTTAAAAAGTTTTCAAGACAAACTTAAACAGGAGGATGTTAAAAATGGTAAAACGGCTAATGAATCTGATACGGCAGATGGTGAAGGTAAGAAAAAAGAGATATCAGAATCAAACTGTCAGGATATAACAAATTATCCAGATAAAGAATTTGTACCTATGGTAAATAGATATGTAACTATGAATCAAATAATACAACAGATAGAGGAAAAACAGTTTACCGTTAATATGGGTTCTTACTTATATTGTTTATCTCATTTATACAATGAGGTTAAAAATAATGGAGAAATCGATACAAAAAATTATAACGTATTTAATATACAAACGAGTGGAGATAAAAACTTTAATGTTTCACCGGGTAATGTTAATATAATGAATGGTCAGATTTGTATTAGTATCGAAAATAAAGGTAACGCGTCTATGGCATCATTCGAGTCATTGAGTGACGTCTTTGAATTTATGAAAGTTAAGTATCAGAACATGTCACCGATACTTGATGATTTAGTTAACAACGAGTACCAAGGGACTATATCTATAGATAAAAAAGCAACCGCCCTTGTTAAATTTTTATATAATACCATGGGTATTGTTGAAGGTAATAACGCTATCGATATTAGTAATAACATTGATAATAAAATGAGCTTAAATACGTCATTCGCTGATAAGTTTAATGAAACTAAAAACGTATTTAAAAATGCATTAACTACTATATAATATAGTAAAATTGATAAATTCGATATATTTATAAATAAAAGCCATGGACATAAAAAATTTACTAGACAATTATCTAAAAAAAGACTCAAGAATAACAGAGACCGACAGGGGTAATGGTTATAAGGAGGTGTGTGATTTAGACACAGGAGATTGTTATACCGTTAGAATGAGAGATGGTTTAATAGAAAGAGTTGACAACACATCAATGATAAATAAAACATTAAAGGTTGAAACACATAGTGGTGTTAAGACACTTTTAAATGGATAAAATTATACAAAATGTCTATAGATAGAAAAATTATAGAAGAAATAACAAGATATAATAAGATAAATAATTATATCTTTGAGCAGGAGGTTGGTGATGAAATACCACCTCTACCGGATGAAACACCGCCAGCAGAAGATGATATGGAGTTGTCTGATACAGGAGCTGAAGAAATACCTGAACCGATTGATGTTGAAAACGATCCTGACGTTGAAGAGATTGGAGATGAGTCTTCAGATAATGAGTTAGATACTGAGGGTTCTGGTACTGAAGAACTAGATGTTACAGAACTTGTTAAGACACAGCAGAATATTTCTGATAAGCAGGATGAATATATGGAAGATATGATGTCTAAATTAACCGACTTAACAAGTAAGTTAGGTGAAATGGACAAAATAGTAGATAGAATTAATTCTATTGAAGATAAAATAGAAAAGTATAGAACTAAAACACCTGAGGAAAAACTACAACTAAGAAGTTTAGATAGTTATCCTTATAACCAAAAATTAACTGATTTCTTTATGGACAAATCAGAAGAGTTAGAAAAGACGGGAAAGAATGAATATGTACTCACAGACGATGAAGTAGAAAATTATTCAGAGAAAGATGTCAAAGACTCTTTTGATAAACCATTTCAAGAAGTTAAATGATAAATAAAAATTTGTTCGCAGGACTAATTGCTTTATTTTTATTTGGATGTACACCCTTGATACCAACAAAAGTTTTAAAACACCCACAAGTTTATGATTTCGAAGTCGGGGTCCCACTAAAATGGGACGGACAGTATCCTGTTGAGGTATTCAACACGGAGTTCACATTAGGTGAAGAGGTTATTGGGACGTATGGGTATTTTTATACTTTAACAAAACATGAAAAAAAAGATTCAGTTTACATATTAAGTGTTAGATTGGATAAAAACATATACCATCCTCCATATGATAGAGTAGAGGTAGAGTAAAAATTAAAACGGGGATATTTTCCCCGTTTTTTTATGTCATATAATTTGACTTACTGTAGT
>Ga0213859_10000971_pt1 | contig 12989 bp, 15 predicted proteins | sample PICome_2_FD_160133 | JGI IMG/M metagenome (GOLD analysis project Ga0213859, IMG submission 160133) | Coastal seawater microbial communities near Pivers Island, North Carolina, United States - PICO304 | ecosystem: Environmental > Aquatic > Marine > Coastal | place: USA: North Carolina... | reverse complement strand
CCTCAGACACAGCAACAAGCGCAGATGTAATCTTGAGTGTATTGGAGCAAACCTAATGAGCAGACAGTCTGAACTAGCTGAACTAAGTAGGGTCTATGATAGTTCTGCGTTGTCGAACAGAAACTTTATTATCAATGGTGCGGCAGTCCTTGACCAACGCAACGGCGGCTCTAGTGTTACAGCTAGTACAGGCACTTACACTCTTGATAGGTGGAGAGCATACGACAACACTGATGGGGTTTTTACAGTCCAACAGGTTTCGGATTCACCCGATGACTTTTCATATTCAATAAAAGTTACTGCGACAACTGCTGACTCTAGCCTTGCCGCCGCACAGCAAGCAAAACTGCAACAAAGAATTGAAGGCTATAATGTTGCGTCTCTTGCGCTAGGCAGTTCTGGGGCAAAATCACTTACTCTATCGTTTTATGTAAAATCTAGTGTCACAGGCACTTATGGTGTTGGCTTTATCAATAGTGCTAATGACCGCAGCTTTGTGACTAGTTATACAATAAACTCTGCTAACACTTGGGAATACAAAACCATTACTCTGGCTGGTGATACAACTGGCACTTGGCTAACGACAAATGGTATTGGCTTAAATGTTCAATGGTCGTTAGGGATGGGTTCTAATTTTGAGGGAACATCTGGCTCTTGGCAAGCTGGAGAAAAATCAGACGCTAGTGGATTTACAAAACTTATTGGTACACTAAACGCCACATGGCAAATTACAGGCGTCCAGCTAGAAGTAGGCGACACCGCCACGCCCTTTGAGCATCGGTCCTTTGGGGAAGAGATGGCTAAGTGTCAGAGATATTACACAGTTTACTCTGCTGGGTCTGGCGGTGGTGCTATGCTTTGTTCTAACGCTAGTGATACTTATAGAAGACTTATGTTGGTTCATGCTGTTAAACAAAGGGCTGGTGGAACAATTACTGCAACTTACAATGGCGGTAGTGGAGCGGGTTCTTTATCGCAAGATTATATGTCGTATGTTTATATAAACGCAGGTAACACCTCAGATTACATAAATTTAGATTCTTTAATTTCTGATGCGGAGCTATAGATGAATATTACATCAGCACAATATGTTACTCACCCTGACACAGATGCAAACGCTTGCATAAAAGCTACTATAGATGGTGTTGAAGTACAGGTTCCACTAGACCCCGACAACCGCCATTATGCAGCCATCCTTGAGTGGGCGGAAGAAGACGGCAACGAGATCCAAGCAGCTGAGTAATGTCAACCCTAGAGCAAATCAAGATCGCTGCTGAAAGTGATCTTGTAACATTCATAAGGTTAGTAGCACCAGAGCAGGTACTAGGGCAAGCCCACGAAGATGTCTGCAACTGGTGGATAAGACCTGAAGCTAAGTCACACCAACTCTTACTCTTTCCTAGAGACCACGGTAAGTCAAGATTAATAGCGTTTAGAGTAGCTTGGGAGTTGACAAAGAACCCAACTTTACGTATACTATACATATCAGCTACAGCTAACCTTGCTGAGAAACAACTAGGTTTCATTAAAGGAATACTTACTTCAGACATATACAGAAGGTATTGGCCTGAACACGTAAACTTTGATGAAGGTAAACGAACACGATGGACTAACTCAGAGATTATGTTAGACCATCCATTAAGGAAGAAAGAAAATGTTAGAGACCCTTCGATCTTTACTGGTGGACTTACTACATCGCTTACAGGCTTACATTGTGACATTGCTGTCCTCGATGACTGCGTGGTGTATGAAAATGCTTACACAGGTGAAGGACGCAATAAAGTCAAAAGTCAATACTCTCTTCTCTCGTCTATTGAAGGTGCTGAAGCGAAAGAGTGGGTAGTAGGAACTAGGTATCACACTGCTGACTTGTACAACGATCTACTGCAAATGACTGAGGATCAGTACGACAAAGGTGGTGATAAGATAGGTGAGGATAGTATCTATGAGGTATTTGAGAAACCTGTAGAAGAACGTGGTGACGGAACAGGTGAGTTCCTATGGCCTAGAACCCAGCGCAAAGACGGTAAGTGGTTTGGGTTTGACATGAAGATACTAGCAAAGAAACGTGGTCAGTATCTAGATAAAGGACAGTTCAGAGCACAGTATTACAACGATCCTACTGACCCTGACAACGTACCTGTCTCACCAGATAAGTTTCAGTACTACGAAAGGAAACACGTAAGAGAAGACAACGGCTACCTGTTCTACAAAGATAGTAGACTAAATGTCTTTGCTGCTGTTGACTTCGCTTTCAGTTTAAACAAACGTGCTGACTATACAGCCATAGTTGTGATAGGTGTCGATGCAGAAAACAACGTCTACGTCTTGGACATCGACAGATTCAGGACTGACAGAATATCTGATTACTTCCAGAACATACTCCACATGTCAAACAAGTGGTCATTCAGAAAGCTCAGAGCAGAAACAACAGTCGCACAAATGGCAATTGTCAAGCAACTCAAAGAACTTATCAAGCAACACGGACTAGCTATAAGTATTGATGAGTACAGACCTAACAAAAACCAAGGTAACAAACAAGAACGTATAGCTTCGATACTTGAGCCACGCTATGATAACATGAGTATATGGCACTACAGAGGTGGTAATACTCAGTTACTAGAGGAAGAGTTGTCATCAAGAAACCCAGTTCACGATGACATAATTGATGCTTTAGCTTCTGTTGTTGATATGGCTGTCAAACCAGCCAGAGTAATACGTAGGAGTAGAGATAACGTGGTACAGTTTAATTCTAGATTCGGTGGAGTTTCCTTCTAATGGCTGGAACAACTATTGACCTGCAGACTATGATTGATCCACACGGTCTAGCAGAAGACATTGCAGATCGTTGGACACAATGGCACAACGCAAGACGAACAAAGATTGAAGAGTGGAAAGAGTTACGTAACTACATCTACGCTACTGATACTCGCACTACGTCCAACAGTAAACTGCCTTGGACTAACAGTACAACTACTCCAAAGCTTACACAGATAGCTGACAATCTACACGCTAACTACTTCTCAGCGTTGTTTCCTCAGAAGCGTTGGTTTAGGTTTGAAGCACACGATGAGGACTCAGACGTAAAGAGCAAGCGTGATGTTATCCAAGCTTACATGGAAAACAAGATACGTCAGTCTGACTTTGTAGATACAACAAGTAAACTTATCAACGACTACATTCAGTATGGTAACTGTTTTGCTACAGTAGAGTTTGTTAGAGACTACACTGAGTACGAGGATGGTGAACGTGCAGTAAACTACGTAGGTCCAAAACTTGTACGTATTAGCCCATTTGATATTTGCTTTAATCCACTAGCATCAAGCTTCGGTGAAAGCCCTAAGATTGTCAGAACTATGATGAGCATGGGTGAGTTAGCTAGAAAGATTGAAGAGACTGTAGATAACGCATACCTTAATCAAATCTTTGAGAAGATGGTAGCTAACAGGGCTGCTGTAAGTGGTAACGATGTTGACATAGACAAGTCTCACGCATTTACAGCAGACGGTTTTACAAACCTAAACGAATACTACGAGTCAAACTTTGTAGAACTTATGACATTCTACGGTGACATCTATGATGCTGACACCAAGGTCTTCCATAAGAACAGAGTTATAACTATTGTAGACAGAGCCTACGTAATCTACAATGAGCAGAACCCTAGCTGGTTAGGTAAGTCACCAATCTATCACGCAGGTTGGAGAGAGCGTCCAGACAATCTATACGCAATGGGGCCACTTGACAATCTTGTTGGTATGCAGTATCGTATAGATCACTTAGAAAACCTAAAGGCTGATGTCTTTGATCAGATAGCTTACCCTATCATTAAGATCAGAGGTGACGTAGAAGACTTTGACTTCGAGCCAGCAGCACGTATATACATGGGTGAAGAGGGTGACGTAGGATACTTAGCTCCTGATCCGACAGCACTAAACGCTGACTTTCAGATCCAGAACCTAGAAGCTAAGATGGAAATGATGGCTGGTGCTCCACGTGAGGCTATGGGTATCCGTAGTGCAGGTGAGAAGACAGCTTTCGAAGTACAGCAGTTGATGACTGCAGCAGGACGTATCTTCCAACACAAGACTGCACACTTTGAGAGAGTATTCCTAGAGCCTATCTTAAACGGAATGATCGAAGCTGCTAGACGTAACATGGACTACGCAGATACAATTAGAGTTCTTAATGAAGACTCAGGTGTGTTCTTCTTCGAAGAGATTACAAAAGAAGACATCATGGCTAACGGCAAGATTGTACCTATGGGTGCTAGACATTTTGCTGAGAGAGCACAGAGAGTACAGAACCTGACACAACTCTATCAGATCAAACTTGCTGATCCTACTGTTGCTATACACCTGTCAGGTAAAGAGTTTGCTAGAATCCTAGCAGATGAGCTAGGTGAACCAGCACTATTTGGTGATAACGTGACAGTTTCTGAACAACTAGAAACTCAACGTATTACAACTGAAGCCGAAGTACAGTATGAAGAAGAACAAGATATAGCAATAGAGAAAGGGCTATAAGATGCCGTATAAAAAAGGTAAAGTACAGAAGTACTCTAACGCAACTAAGAAACCTATGGAAAAAAAGAAACCAATGAAAAAGAAGCCTATGAAAAAATAGATGAAGGCTGCTTGGTTTAAAAAATGTAAGACGCAAGAAGACAAGGACAAGATCAAACAAAAGATCATGTCCAACTCAGAAAGTCTTCTGCTTCTCGAAGAGATTCTTGAGTCTATGCTTGAGGATAGACCAACTACAATGGACTACGACAGTCCTTCTTGGTCACACAAAATGGCTGATCGTATCGGCTACAACAGAGCACTAACCCAAGTGCTCGATCTTATTAACCTAGATAAGGAATAGAACTATGGTATTTACTGATAATACTGCAACCACACAGGAAGATCAGAACAACGAGAATCAAGGACAGGAAACCCCTCAACAGGAATCTTTTCTTGATAAACTTGTACAGGCAAAGGGAGAGAACTGGAAAGATCCTGAAGTGTTAGCCAAAGGTAAATTAGAAGCCGATGGTTACATTAAAAATCTTGAAGACCAACTCAGTCAAATGAGGGAAGACTTGAAGAAACAGGAATACAAAAACGAAGTTCTTGATCAGCTTCAGACCAAGGCCGCTGAATCTACTGCAGCGACTAATGAAGTGCCTAATAATAACAGTAGCACTAAAGACCAGAATACCACTGCAAACTTTAGTGAGGAAGACCTGAAGAGCCTTGTTGAAAAGACACTAGGTCAGCGAGAACTAGAAGCCAAAGTTAAAGGTAATCTAGAACTTGTTGATAAAGAACTAGAGGGAAGCTTTGGCACTGAAGCCAAGGCTCAAATCGAAAAGAAAGCAACAGAGCTTGGTATGTCAATAGATCGTTTACGTGATATTGCTGCTGAGTCACCTAATGCCTTCTTCGCTCTTATAGGTGAGAACAAACGTCCTGTCAGCCCTATGGTTGCTGGGTCAGTTCGAACTGAAGGTGTCAACATGCAATCCTCTACGGAGCGAGATTTTAATTACTATCAGAAACTACGTAGAGAAAATCGTAACTTGTACTATTCCGCTAAGACGCAGCAACAAATGTTTGAGGATAAAGCTCGGCTTGGCGATAAGTTTGGTGCATAATTAAAGGAACTTAGACATGGCAATGACCACATCTAATACCTCGTTCCTGCAACGTGCTCAGGTCTACTCATCAGAATTAAAAGACATTCTGCGTGAAGAGATGATGGCACAACGATATGTGCGTATGCTTGATGGTTTTCCTGATGGAAACACTTTCAACATCCCATCTATCGGTCAGGCACAGGTAGACAACTACACTGAGGACAGTGCCGTTACTTACCGTCCATTAGACACAGGTAACTTCACATTCACAGTGGATAAGTATCTTTCATCAGCTACTTATATGACTAAAAAAGCAGAGCAAGACACATTCTATTCTTCAGAATTAATGTCACGCTTTGTACCTGAACAAGAACGTGCAATCATGGAACACTTCGAGACAACAACTCTCGCTGCTCCTGAATCTGGCGTATCAGCTAACTCTAACGAAACACTCAACAGTATTTCAATGCGTGTTGGGTCAACAGGTACAGGTGAAGTTATCACCTTGAAAGAGTTTGCTTATGCACGTTACGCTCTGAAGAAACAGAACGTTCCAGACAGCAACTTGGTAGCCATCGTTGATCCGTCTGTTGAGTACACACTTAACACACTGAGCAACATCGTAAACGTGTCAAACAACCCACGTTTCGAAGGACTAGTTCGTGACGGTATAGCAACTGGTATGCGTTTCGTAGCAAACGTATATGGGTTTGACGTATACTGCTCAAACTTCCTACCAGACGCAACCGACAACGCACTTGCAGACCTTGCAGGAGCAAACCAAGATTACTCATCTACCAATGGTAAAGTAAACTTGTTTTTCTCAGCAGACCAGTCTGTAAACCCATTCGTTGGTGCGTTCCGTCAACAACCTCAAGTGGACTACGACTACAACAAAGACTTCCAACGTCATGAGTTTGTAACAACTGCTCGTTACGGTGTCAAGTTGTATCGTCCTGAAAACATGGTTCGTGTTATCACGAAACCAACAGTAGCGTAAGGAGGTAGACTAATGAGTTATGTAAACGCAGACGGTCTAGAGATTCTTACCGCAGGTGAACAGGGAACTGCTGCAAAGCGTGGTACTTCTCTTTCAAGTCAAAAGAAAGCATTAGTGATGACAATCACAGGAACAGAAGTTCCTTCATCTGTGGCAACTCCACAGGATCACGATGCTTTCATCCCAGCAGGTTCGTACATCACTGGTGCTCACCTTATTGTCACAACAGCTTTCACCTCAGGTGGTTCAGCTACATTGACAGTAGGTACTTACCAGCAAGATGGTACTGTCGTAGATGCTGATGGCATTGACGCAACTGTTGCTTTGGCTGCTCTTGCAGCTAACAAAGCAGTAGCTTGTGACGGTGCAGCAGTAGGCGGTACAGCGACTGTTGGAGCTAACGATGTTTATGTCGAAGCTATCTATGGCACAGCAGCATTTACTGCTGGTGAAGCCAAGTTGGTTATCGAATACATCGAGCCTTAATGACACTGGGGTGTTCCTTCGGGAGCACCCTACCTCATGCCCTAGGAGATTTTAATGGCTAACGTAAACCACTCTACTCTTTCTGATCCTTACTTACACGAACCTAAAGGCGTTGCTTCAGCAAGTAGTGGTGACGTTTACCTAGCTAACGGTTCTGGATCAGGTACTTGGACATCCAGACAGTCCATGTTAACAGTTCAGTTTCCAGACATTTCGTCTACAACTAATCTGTATGTACCCATACCTTACGCAGGAACTATAACTAAAATACAAAGTGCTTTAACAGCAGCTATCACAGGTTCAGATGCTGTATTTACTATAACTAACTCAGCAGGTAATTCTATGGGAACCCTTACTATAACTCAGTCAGGTTCTGCTGCAGGTGATGTAGATACACTGACACCTTCATCAAATAATACAGTAACAGCAGGAAGTTTTATAAAGATAGCTTCTAATGGTGGACCAAGCTCACACGTTGAGGCTTGCATAGTTATTTGCGTGGATGGATCATAATGAAAAGCACTCTCTTACAAGTAGTACAGTCTATTCTGTCTGACATGGACTCAGAGGATGTCAACAGCATATCTGACACAGTAGAAGCTCAACAGGTAGCCTCAGTAGTAGAAGACACTTACTTCAATATAATCGCAGCAAGAGATATACCTGAACACAATAAACTTATACCCTTAATTTCTTTAGCAGATAATACAAAACCTACACACTTCACGTATCCTGCAAGAACAAAGCAGTTGATACGTGTTGACTACAACATAGGTACTTCTTCTACACCTGACTACAGAGAAATAGTTTATGTAGAACCTTTAGTGTTTATGGACAGGATGGATGAGACAGCTAAGAAAGTTACAACAGTAGATCAATCAGTAGAGTTGTTTGTAGGCAATGACAAAGACCCATCTTATTATACTTCTTTTAACGACAACCATATTATTATGGATGCCTACGATGCTTCAGTAGAGGCTAACTTAGCAGCTAACAAAACAAGAGCTTTCTGTTCTATCTACCCAACCTTCAGTCAAACAGACAGCTTTGCTATAGACTTAGACCAAACACTAATGCCTTTCCTTTTGGCAGAAGCTAAGTCAACTTGCATGAGTTTATTCAAGGGTGGTCCTGACCCTAAGATTGATCAAGCTGCACGTAGATTAAAATCTTACGTACAAAACGATCAGTACAAGACTAGACAAGCTTCAAGAAACCAGTACGGAAGAACTTAATGATAGATATAGAAACTGATACAGTAAACCAACGCTGTGTCATAAGATCTGACAAGATGATGTCAGAGATTTATGTACATAAAGAAGAAAGTGGATACAGTTTTTTTAGAGTTAAGTTTGAAAAGGGTTCTGTGCCTAGTGAGTTATCAGGCAGGTACTCTAGCTTAGACAAAGGCAAAGAAGCTGTAGAACATTACTTGAGAAACAAAGTAAAAACTAAAACTGTTCAGCGTAACGAATACGCAGACCAACGCGAGAAAGAACGTAATGGCTCAAAGTCTAAGTCAGAAAGCAGTTAATAACTTTGTAAGAGGTCTGGTAACTGAGGCTGCAGAACTTACATTTCCTGAAGGTGCTTCCGTTGATGAACTAAACTGTGACCTACGTAGGGATGGTACTAGACGTAGACGGTTAGGTGTGGAGTACGAAACAGGTAATGTATTATCTTCATATACCCTTGGTGATGCAGAACAAACTGCTACAGGATCTTGGGTAAACGTTGGTGGTAACGCTGACCTAGAGTTCCTAGTATTCCAGAAGGGTGCTAGGCTTTATTTTTATAACAAAGGTGCTTTGCCTTATTCTAACCAAGTTGAGTCGAACTCAGTAAACCTATCGTCATACGAACAGTCAGGATCTAATGGTGCAGACACAGCTAAGTGTCAGTTCACATCTATCAAAGGTAACTTAGTTGTATCATCACCTGAGATAAACACAATAGCTATTGAGTATAGCTCAGGTACATTTACAGTTACTCAGATTGACTTTGAGATTAGAGACTTTGAGTTTCAGTCTAATAGAGATAATTTCTATAGTGAAAGAAGCACTATTATTACAGATAAAGACAGAGACTATGATAGCCAAAACTGTGGCTGGGTAGGAGATAAAGGTAGTGCAGCATATACAGCTTACAAAAGTGCTAATACAGCTAGACCTCCTTTAACACACCCTTGGTACGCAGGTAAAGACTCTAATGGAGACTTTGATGAAGCTGAGTGGAAAAAAGTTTATGGAGGTTCTACTTTAACAGGTAATGGTCATTATAAATTAGACTTCTTTTCTAAAGACAGAGCTACGGTTTCAGGACTCACTGGCCTAACTAAACCTACGGATACAGAAAACTCTAGGTTTAGATGTGCTGAGTCATTCTCTGGTAGGGTTTTCTACGCAGGTATTGACAGTGCTGAAAATGCTGGTACAATACTGTTCTCTAAAGTTGTTGAAACAGTAGATGACTTAGGTGTATGCCATCAGCAAAATGACCCTACAGCAGAGTACTTGTCAGACTTGTACGCTACAGATGGTGGTGAGATAAGAATACCTGACGCTGTTAAAATACAGAGACTATACGCTTATCAAAACTCTCTCTTCGTGTTTGCTGAGAATGGTGTGTGGCAAATCTCTGGTGTTGACGGTGTGTTTAGAGCTACAGAGTTTTCTGTCAACAGAGTTACTAGGGTTGGTATACTACAACCTCAAACATTCGTAGAAGCTGAGGGTGTTCCTTTCTGGTGGTCAAGGTTTGGTATACACACACTGACTACAGACCCTGTATCAGGCCAAGGTCAAGAACAAAACTTGACAATACCTACAGTACAAACTTTTTGGGATAACATTGATGCTGATGCTAAACTAAAAGTTACTGCAGTTTATGACGCTATCAACAAAAGGATATACTGGGGTTATCCCAACGCAAATGAAACTGTAGAGTCTAAGTTAAACAACTTCTTAATTCTTGACGTACCACTACAAGCTTTCATACCTTGGAAAATATCAGATCAAACGTCTAACACAGATTGTGTAGTTGGTTTAGCTTTCTACTCAGGGTATGGTGCTAGTGAAGTTGCATTAGACGTTACATCAAACAATGGTGTAGATGACGTTGTTACATCAGCAGGTGACGATGTTGTTTCAACTCAGGTGTCTAACACAACAACAGGTGATGCAGCTATCATTTTGATTTGTAGAGAAGGATCAAACAATAAAATAACATTCGGTGCTTTTACAGCTATTGACTTTTTAGATTGGGGTGATACAAACTACACATCTTTTGCTGAGACAGGGTACGATTTTATAGGAGATGTTATAACTAAAAAGAACGCACCCTACATTGTCACATATTGTAGAGTAACAGAGACAGGGTTTACTGGTAATGAGACTGCAGGTTACGAGCCTATTAGACCTTCAGGTTTAAAAGTTTCTGCTGCTTGGGATTTTGCTGAGGACTTTGGTACATCACAACAGGTATATAGGTTGAAGTATCCTTTGTTTCCTAACAACAGTAACCTTAGTGACTTCAACTATCCAGATGATGTGATAACTTCAAGAGTAAAAATACGTGGACACGGACGATCCATGAGACTTAAATACGAAAGTGAACAGGGTAAAGACTTCTTGCTCCTAGGTTGGGGCTTGGTACAAGGAAGGAACCCTAGATACTAATGTCTGAATACACAATTAGGGATGCTACCCAAGAGGATGTCTTGGATATTGTCCTAGCAGTAAAACAATTCTGTAAAGAAATACCTCATCCAGCTTGGTCTAAGATAAACACAAACAAGATTAATGAACTAGTAACTACTTTAATAGAGCATGAAATAGGTTTTGTAAAAGTAATAGACCACAATGATGAGATAGTAGGTGCTCTTATAGCAATGGTTACTGAGCTACCTATTAACGACTTTAAGTTTTCCCAAGAAATAATGTTTTGGATTGACCCTGAACACAGAAATGGTAAGACTTCAATGAAACTAATAAACGAATACACACTTTGGTCTGAAGAAGTAGGTTGTAATTTTGCTAGACTATCTGAATTAGATAACCTTCTTAGCAGTAGAGCAGGTGTGTTATTTAAACGTAAAGGTTATAAACCTATAGAAACTGCTTACATAAAGGAAATATAATATGGCAATTTTTACAGCAATAAGCGCAGTAGGTGCAGGACTTGCTGCAGTAGGAAGTCTTGTAGGTGGTGGAGCATTAGCAGGTGCAGCTATAGTAGGTGGTACAGCAGCTACAGCTTATGGTGTTAGTAAAACTGTTAAGTCAACTAAACAAGCTACTGCTGCAGTTCAAGCTCAAACTAGGGCTGTTGAAGTGCAACAGAAGCAACAAGCTGCCACAGAAACAAGACAACGAAGACAAGCTATAAGATCAACATTACGGACTTTTAAAGCTCAACAAGCTCAAAGACGAGCAGGTGCAGCAGATGCTGTGTCAGGTTTTGGAGGTTTCAGAGGTTCACTCTTTTCACAACTAGGAGCTAACTTAGGTTTTAGTACTATGATGTCAGGTCTTAGTGCTGAACGATCAGCGTTTACTCAACAAGCTTCTATATTAAGTGGACAGTCTCAATACAACGCTTCTCTAGGTGGATTAGGTTTTCAGTTTGGTTCTATGTTGTTACCTAATATAAACACATTATTAGCTAATTCAACCTCAGCATCAGGATTGCCAGAGTAATGGTATCTCTTTTAACCTTAAATCAAAAGGTTCTTAACGAAGAAATACTAAGAGCACAAACTCTAGACTTTCCTGAAAAAGAACCTTTTAATCCTAGAAGCCTTGTCGAAAGACAAAAGGCTCAGGAGATAGCTATTACTACCAACATACCTGTAGATCAGGTTGAGGCTGAACGTGCAGCAGGTGATGAAAGCTCACAGACTATAGCTAAGAACGAAGGTTTAAACCTAGACTACGCAATAGCAATAGAACAAGGCTACAGAGATGGCCTTGAGGTTGATGAAGTAGCTGAGTTAATTAAGGACAGGACTGAGAAGGGTGAGGATATGTCCATACCTGAGTACCTTCTCATACAAAACCTTATGTTAGCTGACAATGATGTTAGCCCTGCAGCTTCAAGAACACTGACAAACATGACACTCTGGAACAACATGCTTCAGAGAGAACTAGAAAAGAATGATCAGTCAGGTATCTCTAAGGTCTTGTCCTTTCTAGATGTCAATGTTCTCAGAGAGCTTACAATAGGAGCTTTTGAGAATGTAACCTTCAGATCAAACAGAGAAGGTCAAGACATCCGTAGAGCTTTTAACTCTCTCAATGCTGAAGAGTTTGAGAAGTGGGCTATGGAGTACATAGAAGACCGTAAGGCAGAAGGTATCTTTTCAGAGGATAGCATCTGGAACTTGTACAAATCTGCTAACGATGCTACCTACCTAGGTGACGATCCTATGGCTGGACTCATGGCAGTCTTTGGTGTAGCTGATATTGCTGCGCTGGGCACTACAAAGATCATCAGAGGACCAATAACTGCTGCTGTAGCTGGTGGTAAGAAGACATTTACTACCTCTGCTGAACAAGCAAGTAAGCTCCTAAGCTTAACAAGGTCACGTTCACCAGTGGATACTGTGGCTGTAATGGGTGATGAGGTTCAAGCAGCAAGTGCAGCAACAAGATTAGTAGATGATCTAGGTGCTCAGACAGACCAGATAAACGCAGGGCGTACACTTCCTGAAGACTTAGACCCTGTGAGAGGACCAGTAGAACGTCCTAGTCAAGTTATTACACGACAGGGTGTTCTAAAAAACAGAATTGTAGAGGAATTAGAGTTAGCAAACCGAAGAGGAAGCTTTGGTGAACTGCTGCCTAGAACTGTACTTGATGAATTAGCTAGTGCTACAGCTAGAAA
>Ga0213859_10000969_pt1 | contig 13004 bp, 23 predicted proteins | sample PICome_2_FD_160133 | JGI IMG/M metagenome (GOLD analysis project Ga0213859, IMG submission 160133) | Coastal seawater microbial communities near Pivers Island, North Carolina, United States - PICO304 | ecosystem: Environmental > Aquatic > Marine > Coastal | place: USA: North Carolina... | reverse complement strand
AAACATTAAGTATTGTAGTTTAAAATTAAGAGTTCTGTCCCTTTGTTTTGAGTCTTACCTTTACTAGCCGCAGCTGCTTTTACAAATTCTTTTTCTTCCCAAAGATACTGATTTTTTGGGAACCATTCATTTAAAAGTTCAAATTCATAGTAAGAAAGTGAAAATTTTCCTTTCATTTTTGTGAGTACATTAGCCAATCTCTCGTGGTCGTTTCTATCAAAATCGTGGTTGGAGTAGTAGTTCTCAGTCTTCCAATACGGTGGGTCCAAATAAAAATATGAGTTATCCCCATCGTACTTGTTGATGAGTTCCTCAAAATCCATATTCTCAACCACATTAATCTTGTCAAACTTGATTAACCACTTGTCGTTTTTCAATTTATCTCTAAACGTAAGATACTTTGACTTATACTTCCCCTTTAAATCAATGTAGTTTGATGTCTCAGGTTTACTACCGCTAAAGACCTGTGTGAGAACGTATGCATACTTAGCAGCAACATCATAGTCAGGGTAATTGATTTCAAAATCATCAGCAAATATCTCAGTTTGAAAATCTTTGAATAGGTCTTTATATTCTGTAGGTGTATTTTCAATACCTTTCTGTTGACAAGGGATAGATTCAATGGATTTAAGGAGTTCTGATGGGTTCTGTACACACATAAATAGATTGTAGTTCAACGGATTAAAATCGTTATACACAATGTTCTTTAGGTTTGGGTACTCACCCAAATCCATATTATAATAACACCAAAACATTCCTCCGAATGGTTCGACGTATGTCTCCATATCTTTAGGGTAGTATGGAACTATCCATTTACCTATCTTACTTTTTCCTCCGATGTAACTTAGCATGATTCTTTTTGATTTCAGGAATTTGTAAAGTAAATGAACACAAAAGAAACCCTCCCGTAACGTACACCATATTTGGGTTGTTCTTCATCAACATAGAACTTGTAACAAATCCAGTACAACCAATAATAGTCAATAAATCTCTGTTTTTCAATAATACCGACTCACTATCTTTTGGTTTGGGTAAGTTAAGATTTACCTCTTGGCAAAAAACGTTGTGTGTTACCATAAACAATAGAATAATAGTTGTGAGCTTTTTCATGTCCGAAATGTACAAATAAAAAACTTAACATACAAAACCTTTCTAATGTTAAGATAATGTTATATATATAATAAGGGAGTGTTACCATAAAATTGTAAAATAATATAAATGAAATATTTAAGTTTACTATTGTTCACCGCATTATTGTGTGGTTGTACGTCCACAAAGGACGTAAAATGTTGTGATTCTACAAGTAAAGTAGAAAATAAATCAAATCAAACTGTTGTGTTTATGCCTGACGGTAGTGTATACTACTACGGTAATAAATAAATTAATTATAACAGTCTTTATATGGCTTACATGAAGCCTTTTGAGAGAACCCCATGTCCTTACATGGGGTTTTTTCACAATAAGATTTACTCATCTTACGTTTTCCCTTACTATTAACCTGTCGTTTTTCCTCTAAGTAGGATTCAATAACACTTTTAATTAAACTATTCATAAAATATAAGTATCATGCAAGAAAAAAAGAAAATCTGTAATAAGTGTAAAAATAAAAAAAATCAAATATATAAAGATGGATTAATGGTCTTAGTCTCCCTATACTTTTTGGGTTGTACTATACATAGTTCATACATCTTGGTAACTAGACTTATTGATATGTTCTAATATTAAGTCTCTTTCTTGATTATTAATCTCTTTATACTCGAAGAATATATTAATGTATAGGTCACCCACGGTTCTATTTTTAAACCCTTTTCCTTTTATTCTTAGAGGTTTGTCACTTTTATAGTTTAATGGTATCCTTACTTTCATATCACCATCAGGATGAGGTATAATTATACCATCATTAATTATTAAATCAGTTATATTTAATACCTTATCATAAACAATATCATTATTAATTTTTGTGAAACCATTCTCTTTAGTTATATTAAATATGACTTCTAAATCACCTCTACCTACGTTGTTGTAAAAATCTCCTTTTCCTCTTATTTTAACTCTTGTTCCTTCATCAACATCTCTAGGCACTTTTATACTAACATTTTCAAACTTGAACTTGGTACCTTTACCTCCACAATCATAACATGGGTTTATTACTTTATTGCCCGTACCATTACATTGATTACATGTTTGTGTTGTTGTTTGTCTAAAAAATCCAGAACCAAATGTTTTTTGTATATAACCAGAACCTCCACAGTTACTACACTGACTTACATCACCTCCATTACCTCCACAAGTACCACATGAATTACTTACTTGGTAGGTCATGTCTTTATTTTTTGAGAAGTATATATCCTCCACACTTACTTTTAATATTAATTTTTTACTGGGTACAGTTCTTCTTTTTCTAGCTCCATTGAAATGTTGGAAGAAGTCACTAAAAGTATCCTTAGGGTTGTCATATTCTCTTCTTTTATTATCATTAGATAGGACTTCGTAAGCTTCTGTAACATCTTTAAACATCTTTTCACCGTTTGGGTTTACGTCTGGATGATACTTCTTACTTAATTTCCTATAGGATTTCTTAATATCCTCTTTTGTGGCATTTTTATCTATATTTAATATTTTGTAATAGTCTTTCATATGAAAAAGTTTAAGATAATACTTTTTAAGAATAAAAAGAAGAAGAGAATAATTAAAGAGTATTCTAAAGAAGATTATGCAATTAATAAATTCAACTCATTACTTAATGAACAGAATGTTTTTTTTGAACGTATATTTGAAAATAATACTCCTGTTGAATATGAATTAGGTTTAATATGTAGTGGGTTGGAGGTTCAGCCAAGTATATTTAATTATGATGTTTACGGTAGGTGGGATAAAGTTTTTATAGGAAACAGTGATAACCACGTAATACTTAAAATAGAGAAATATCCAATAGAAGAAACAATATTTGACTATCAGTCGAATAGTAAAGTTAATTTAAACTTTATTATTAGTACCTATTTAAACACTAATAATCTAAAGGTAATTTATATCCTCAATAATAAAATGGTGATACAAGATGAAGATAAATTTAACGTGTTTTCTTTAAAGAATAAAAGCGAATCGAAAAGATTGGTACAAACTATTGAAGATTACTTTATTGAGTGTGGTCGATCGGATTGTTTATTTATAACTGATGAGTCAATATCTCACAAAAAATGGTTATATAATACCCTTTGTAAATATGGTTTTGATAGAAAACTACTATATAAAACTAAAACTAATTTTTAACCTTAAAGTTGAACTTTAGGTCATTTATTTCTATAGTAAACTTTTCTTTGTTTCTATCAATCTCTCTAAAATTACTCAATAAATGACTATATTCTTTTTCAGTTGTTAGTATATTAACTTCAATGATTGATTCATTAAAAATGTCAGATGTATCAATAACATCTGACATTTCAACCATCTTTTCTAAGTAATATTGAATACTTTTTTTATTCTTTCCCATATCGTATAGTTGTGTTCAACTTTTTTGTATTCAAATGTACTTTCTTCAATACCATTTTTTTTTATAGTGTCTATAATATCTTTTTTGTATCTATCTATTTCAACTTCATTTTTGTATTTCTGCTTCATGTAGATTTCTACTTCCTTCTGATACTGATTCATTTACTTCTCCGTTTTCACTTTCATTAAATTCATTAAATTCAAATTTTAAAGCTCTTAGTTCGTTAATATTCTCGTTATCAAAAATACTTTTTAACTCCTGTACTTTATTTCTAAATAGATTCTCTTTTTCTTCTCTGTCTATATTAAAACTTATGATATTATTAATAGTCATTTCTAAAATGTCTATTGATTTTCTATCTAACTTACTAACAAATGAGTATGTACCATCATTACCATTCAAAATAGAAACCTCTTGGACTTCCATATATTCATTAGGTATTACCCATTTATTAGGGAAATTTAAATCAACACTAACATGGTCTTTAATTATCCTTACGGACTTTAAATTGTTTTTGAGTGTTTCTAAAAAATCGTAATATATCATAACTTATTTAATAGTATTGTTAATATAAATGATATACATATTCCATAGTATATCAATGATTGTGTTTTTAAAACAATCTGTTTAGGTGGGTTTGATAAAAGGTTTCTGAAAAATATAACTGCGAGTCTTACTAGTGATACTGATGCGAAAACAGTAAGAAACGTTATCACATTAAGTATTATTTCTGAACTCATTGTTTGTTTCTTTCTTCTAATATATCTTTTCTTAAATCTTGTAATAAGTTTTTCAACTCCTGAGCTTGTTTTCTAGCCCTTGTTCCTGCTGATTTATTTCCCGCATAGAATTTATTAGTATCTACAGATAATGTCTCAACTAACATTTTGATTTGTTCTAAAGTTTCCATAGTAATTGGTTTTAAAAAAATTTTATTTTAATTATTAAATAAATAAGTGTAATTTTACAATTGTAAAGATCTCTCCATAGTTTTATAAATGTCTGTAAACATTTCAATATCCGATTTAGTAACAGGTCTACGATTATCAAATACTTGTTTTAAGAAATGTTCTAAACCTTCCCTTATGTAATCATTCTTTTGATTATAGAAAACTTCAATAAAGAAAGATTCAAAAAAATCATAATCTCTCTTACTAAATTCAAAGTTTATGTTTTCTTTACGGAAATTATCTATTGTTTTATTCCAGCACCATTTGTAGTGATTTAAATTATCTTCATCACTCATAGGTATATAGGACTCTCTACTACTATGATTATTATGTCCTAAGTACGTGTCCTTGATTAAATAAAAAAATGAGAAACAAAAATCTCTAAATAAGTCAGATAGCTCAGGTATAATATTATTAGCCTGATACCATACTTTTACCTCTTCTTTTGTCATAGGTTCCGATAACCATTTATAAAAATTCTCCAAATTACACTACTTTATAGTAATATAATATTAGAGTAGGAAAAGGTGAATGAAAAATTTAAATTATTGAGTCTTATATAAATGAGACATCAAATTTTTCATTCTATCTATATCCTCATTTATCTTCTTACTCTCGATATTTTCTTTGGTTATTTTGGTGGGCTTTCTTTTCTTTTCACCCGCCTCATCGTATGGTCTTTCTATAACTGGTTGTGGTACTCTAGCGTAAGAAACTTCCTCTTTGTTTTTTTGGAATTCCTTAGAATTGTACTTATCCATTAACTTTTCACCTAATTCTTTATTAGGGACAACATTACCCGTTGGTTTACCGTCTTCATCAATCTCAGCGTTTCCCGTCTCACTGTCTCCTTTGATGTGTTTTTCAACTCTCTCCTTATTAGGTTCAATATCATAGTCAATCTCTAACATACCTGGGTATGCATAAGTCTCAATAAATTCATCTGCCTCTTCTGAGGTTTGAAATGCCTTTTTATCCATTTCACCTAAATCTCCATTTCCTTCTGGAAAGTTAGTAGGGTTTTCTTCAAACTTACTACCCTTAGATCCATTTTTAACGTACTTAGAAATCTTCTCAGCAACTTCTTTAGCATGACTATCATTAATCTTCTTAGTTTCCTTCATTGCCTTTTCTTGTTGTCCTGTACCCTCTATCTTTTCTTCATTAACTATCTTTTCAATTAAATCTATAATTTCGTCTTCAGTCAATTTAATAGTTTGTTTTTTAGATTCAGTCTTAATATCAGTCTTTATAGTTACTTTATGCATTTTTCCGCTACCTTTAGGGAATTCAAATTCATCTTTACCAGCATCTTTAGCGGCGTCGGCAGCTAATACAAAGGCACTTCCTTCTTCTACTTCTTCTTCACCTAAGTGGTCACCTTCCATCTCTTTAGGTTCCTCTTTTTTAGCCATACGTTCTTCTTTTCTCATCTTAGCGATTTCGTAGAACTCCTCCATTTCATCAATCTCACCTGATACTGATTCAGTAATTTGTTTTGTTTTATTTTGAATTTCTTCATTCAAAACTCTTTCAACTATTGTGTCAACGATATTTTCGATTTCTTTGCTCATCTCGATGTTTTTATAATAAATATCAACATTTTCGAAAATTATACTTTTAATATACTCTTTATTAAGTTTGTATTTTTTTGATATGTTGTTTATTGCTTGTTTAACTAACCTATTTTCAGAAAAAACTAATGCATTTTTATCTCCTTGATTACAATAAGGAAATGTTTTACATTTTTCGTTTGGTTCTACAAACTTTCCTCCTCCACCATACATCGGAAATTTCTTAGACCTTATTGTCTTTATTCTATTTTTTATAGACTTGTTTCCACCTATATTTAAAGGGTTTTTACCTCCATTACCAAACGGTACGTCATACTGACCTGATGACATAGCGGTAGTTGCTTCTTTGGCTTCAACCTTTTTTACTTCACCTTCTTCGGGTTCTTCTTCTCTTACGACTTTTATTTCAGTCCTTGGTTGGAATAAATTATTCTTTTTTATCTCTGAATTGAACATCCCTACGAAACTTCCTGATGACGCTGCTGTTGTTGCTTCTTTTGTTTCACCATCAACTTCTTCATTAGGTTCTATTTTTTCAAATGATTTAACCGTTTGATTAGCAACAATACCTGCTTTAGTCATATCATTAGGGTTTTTATACTCTTTAGAGTGCTGTGGCATAGATTTATTAATTTCGTCTCTGTATAGTTTTTTATCCATTACTTTACGTTTCTTAGTGATGGTTCCCAGAAACTTCTTCTAGTCCACATTATTTTATAAAACTCCTTCATGACCTTGGTAACGATTTCGCTTATGTCACCACTAATTTTACCACTTTTGACTTCTCTCTTTATCTTATCAACAATTTTGTTCTCAAACTGCTGTATAGTATTAGAACCTAAGAAATCTTTAATTTCTTTTCTTACAATTCTTTCAATTTCTGTTTTATCAGTATTTGTTAAAGCCATGTTTAAGTGTTTTTATATAAATAGTTATCGAGATAAGAATTTCCAATAAATTCCTCCACCATAGGTGAATTCTTGGTCTTCATTTAAACCAACACCTAACATAAATGTATTACCCTTTTTATTTCTCATAAGACCTTCTACACCCATATAGTTAATTAATCTTCCATTTACTCTAGAACCAACACCAATATAGAACTCCGTTTGATCTATCAACCTAACAATCTCTATTTCGTTGGTGTACTTATTTATCTTATATGTATACTGTCTATTTAATATACTGTTTTCAGTTATTGTGTCTTTAACAACAGCATAACCTAAAGTATCAAATGTGAGTGTGTCTTGATAAGCGTACAATTCATAATAATCCTTTAGTATTTTTAATGTGTCCACATCTTGTGGTACTAACTTTTCAACTGTATCAACTTTAGTCACTACTTTTGTCCTCCATTTTGGTATATAAACTTCTTTTTCAACCTCAACGGTATCAACTTTAAGTATTGTGTCAACTCTTATTATCTTAGTATCTTCATCTATGTCTATTTGATTACCTCCTCCATCACAAGCACGCATTAACAATATTATAATAATTAATATTAAAATTATTAATGATTGTATGTTATCAAAAAAGGATTTCATAAATCCTCTTTTGTAGTCTTTTTCCTCTGTGATAGTACTTTCGCCCATTTTGTTTTAAATTTTTCATAATATATTGTTAGTTTATTTATTAAATCAACAAGATTATCATCAAGCTTTATCATGTTACCATTAATATAAACACCACTCTCTTCTCCTATTGAGAAGTAAAATTCTAAATCAAAATCAATAACTCTACCGGACCAATCTACGTTGTTCTTATAAAGATTTAATACTCCGAACTCAGATAAATCAGAAACCTCATTTACAAACTCATCCATTGTTTCCTGAAAAGATATCTTTTCGTCTGTAGATAACTCAACATCCTTTTTATCTTTTCCGTGTAATGAAATAACTCCACCTGAAACCCTATACGACTTTTGAATATCTTCGGAACTTTCTTTGTTATTTCCCTCTATTTCTTCAGGTCTATTAAATAATTTATTATCCTCACCCTGTTCTTTTATTATACCATACTTAATTAAGTCTTCTCTAGTTTCGGTAAGGTCATTCTTTTTAAGTAAATTTTTGGATTTACTTAACAATTCTTTTAGTTCATCGTATTGGTTCTTCATGTTAGTCTTTATTTATAAATATATCAAAATCAAAAGCTGGATTTACATCTGTTTTTTCTGAATCAAAATTACTACTACAAACTATACCATTAAAGTTTTCTATCTTATCAATTTTAACATTATGTCCAATACTACTATTAGGTATACCTGTTTCTTCACATAAATATTTTATAAGATCTAATAAAGTATCTTTTTGAATATCGGTATATGGTTGCCAAAATGAATATCCTTTCCATTTTTTTGTGAAAATGTCACCTTTATATGTTTCACCCAACCAATTAATATAATTACCATTTAGTGGATTTTTTCTTAACCAACCTAAATTTTCTAATGATATGATAATAGCGTTTCTATTAATAGAAGCGTTATCCATATATTCATTATATGCATTGTGATCCATTAACTGGTAAACTTCTCCTTTTCTATTTATTATGAAATGTGGGATTTTCGTGTACTTACCATTATACCTGTTTTTTAAAGCTACAATATAATCTTTAATATTTCTAGATGTATGTGTTAAAATTATTTGTTTTTTGTTTGAGTTCTTACCTTTTATCTTAAATCCTTCTATTTTTTTAATCCCTTCCATCATAAACTAACCTTTTTGTTTTTTTAGTGGATTCATCCTCATCATTTATTATACTATCTTCATATAATGAATAATCATCACCATTTTCTTTATTAATTATATTATCTTTTTCTAATAAATCATCACTTTCATTATTATAGTTTTTACTTATCCTTTCAAATAAAAAGTTAGCCGCTATAACTAACGCGATCGCTAAAGGGTCAAAGACAAAAACCAATATTATTAATAAGTAGTTTACAACATTACCCATAGGTGCTCCTGTTAATTCACTTATATATTTTAAAGGGCCTAATTCTGAAGCAACATCAGAATTTGATTCAATGTCAAAAATCTCTAAATCTAATGTAGTTATTGAATCAGTAACCGCTGTTAGCTTATTAGAAATATTATCTCTCCTTATAACCGCGTCATCTAATTGACTTTGTAAAACCCTTCTAGTTGATGATGAGGTTGTGGTTATTATTTCTCCTGTTTCAGAATCTTTGTACTGTATTACATTATTAGATAGTCCGTTTCTTAAACTACTTATACTTTCGTCTACAATAGTTTTTTCTTCAATAAGAAAAGTCCTGTCTTCTTCAAATCTTTCTTTCTTTAGGTTTAATAACCCTATTTCTTTATCAACTATATTAGACTTAGTCGCCGTCTCTTGGTATGCCGCTGACAAAAACCCATATATACCCATCGACGTTACCACTATAAGTATAAAAGCAGCCAATGTTAAATAAGTTCTTAAAACTCTATTTATCTTGTCCCAATACTGATACAAAAAAGAAGCTATTATCAATTTAGCTATCTCCAAAGAAGACGCCATTATAAATACTTCCAAAGAAGCACCCGCGAACAATTTACTCAATCCTGTGACAGAATAAAAAGCCGCAGATGCACTTACAGACAATGCCGATAAGGCAACCAATAAAGGAAATATTCTCTTTTTTAATTCTTTAAACACTATCATATCTATTTAATGTTAATTATTATATAGATAAATAGTATAGTTCTTTACAAGTAATCAAAAAGTATACTACTCTCACTACGTAATTTACGTAATGCCTTTTCCTTAATTTGACGTACTCGTTCCTTAGTCAACCCAAAATAGTCGCCTATTTCTTCTAAAGTTTTAGCAGTTCCAGATATTCCAAAATAATCATTTATAATTATTTGTTCCCTTTCATCCAACACATTCATCAAATCCTTTAGACATGATTTTAATTGTCCTTTGGTGTCAAACATCTCATCAGGTGATGGTGAATCTGAATTGACAATCAAGTCCATTAAAGTGTCACCTTCATCATTGATGTAGTTGTCCAACCCTGTGGTTGTAGGAAGACTCGTAAACTTACTATCCAACTCCTTGTTGGTGTTCTGAATTTCTTTTTTAGCTCTATGTAGGTCTTGTACCACATTAACAGGTAATCGAATAGTCCTTGAGTTCTCGTTGAGGGACTGCAAGATGGATTGTTTAATCCACCACACCGCATATGAGATGAATCGTAGATTACGTCCCCAATCGAAATTCTCAATTGCTTTCATAAGACCATAGTTACCTTCAGCAATCAAATCAGATAATGTAAGACCTTGATTTTGATATTGTTTCGCAACTTTAATTACAAATCTCAAATTACCTTCGAGTAATTCTTGATGTATTTCTTCCTTCTGTTTGTCCGTACATTCATCAGAAGAGATGATACTCGCGAGTTCTTTCTCCCGTTCGGGTGTCATAACTTTGATTTTTCTGATGTCTGTAAGATAAGACTTAATTTCCTCTTGGTTAATAGGATTAGAATTTTTCATTTATATTATTGTTTAGAGTATTCTTCTAGTAGTTTCTTTTCGTATGACGTTAGGGATTCTATTCCTTTATCTCGAATTTTATCTAAGATATCGTCAACTGTTGGTTTGTATTCTTCTTCGTCCTCGTACCTTAGTCGTTCCATAATATTTTGGAACAGCTGGTCTTTGTCTACCCCCTTAAACAGATCTTCCTCTGAAAAGGTTGTATTGGTGGTATAATAAAACATATCTGTTAGGTTGGTATAACCTGGTCCTTCCTCTTCTTCTGTGATATTATATTCTTTATTATCATTATCACTGAAAAGGTCGAACAAATTAATCTTCAACTCAGGTGGCATATATGCATAAATATTTTTCGGTTTCTCAATCAAAAAGTATTGAAAGGAGACCTTTTCAAGAATGATGTGGACATGGTCTCTAATATTATAGAAATTATGTTCACTCTCAAAGTTATAAATCGCCCCGTAATCCCCGTAATTAAATTTGATGTTGCTTGTCATTGTGGTAAAAGAGGAAAGTTGTAGTGAGATTAGTTCCACTATTTTATCCTTACCTCTAAAATCTCCATAGACAAATAGGAGATATTGTATGGGTTCTTTATTAATCATTCTTTTTTTATTTTATACTTGTATATTTATAATTAAACTTATTACTCATGAAAAAAATTGTCCTTACAGAGAAAGACGTTACAAATTTAGTGAAAAAATCCATTACAAAAAAATTAAATGGAGGAAAATCTGAGAATTCTATTGAAGGTGTTAGTGAAAGTGTTCTTGACATTATAAAATCGAATCCTGAGGTTATTGTAGAGTCACTTATAAATATACATAGTCAAGAAAAAATTATGTCTTTATTTAATAATAATAAAGATTTAACTGAGGGTCAAGCTGACGCCAATGAAGACGGTGTAATCTCACCAAAAGAACTTTATGACCACTTCGACCTCGATGGTGACGGGATTGTAACAATGGAGGACTATGCGAGTCATGTGGACTTCCATTGTGAGAATCCAGATCTATTACAACCTTATAGAGGTGAAGGAGGATACATTGAAAAAATGGATAGTGATAGGTCTTCATTTGTGAATTTCTTTAAGTTACCTGGTGTAAACTTAAACGAACAGGAGTTTGAAAAGTTACCTGTGGACGATATAGATTTTGAAGTAGATGAGAATATATTCAGTGATATTCATTCACACAAAGGACCGATGAGGTCGTTTAGAGGATCAATATACTATGATGGTGTCGTACCCGAAACAGATGATAGAGAGTATGACAGAATGTTAGCAGAAAAGATATTAGACTTTGAAAGAAAGAAGATGAATAGTATGGAAACCTATGTTGGAGGTGTCGGATTCAAACAAAGGAGTTTGATGGAACCATACGACAATATGGACTTTTAAAACAAAAACCCCCTCCGAAGAGGGGGTTTCTTTTTACAACTGAACCTCGAAACGATTCTTCATCCTGTCGATGGATTCTGAAGGGACACCGTGAATGTTATCACCACCATGACGGTTTTCCACAATCAGAGAGAATACAGTATAACCATATTCTTCAGCCATAGACATATAAGGTTCAATCTCCCACTTTTGTGTGGACGTGTTCGATACAACAATACGTTCCACGTCCTCATTCATCCACTCAGCAACCATAGCTTGGCACCACTGATGGGCTGTCGGAAGATTTTTGGGGTCAAAATTATACTCCCCATCGTTTCCAGTGAAGTACATATCGGCTTCGATATGATAACCACCGAGAGATTCTGCGAGAGTAGACTTACCACTACCAGGGAGTCCACGAAGGATATAAAGTTCTTTGTTCATTTTTATTTCATTTTATAGGTTTCATAAATATCATTAGCCTCTACCTCTGCCCAAGTTATAATACTTTCCTCTTGATTTATGTCGTAATCATGTCTAAAGAAAGATTGATGCATCATTTCGTGGAATACCAATCCGTAAGACCATCGACTTGTATTGAGATAAACAAAACGTTCGTCGGTGTTAGGGATGAAATTACATAGTCCAGCAATATAAGCGTCATCTTTTGTGGTTGGATATGATTGTGAGTCTTCAAGAGATAGTCCATGCATTTCATTTACTCCAAAAAATTTAAACACCTCAGATGGATTGTTACCTAACAATAATTTATACCCGTGTCTTTCTACTACTTTCATCTATATTGGTGTTAAAAGTTTTTTTTACTTTCTCTTGTTTCTTTCTATTCTCATACTCCTCGCGACTTTTCCAGTCACAGTTCATTCTGATATACATCTTATTATCCATCACGCAAAAGTTACTTCAGTATTAACAATCTTAGACACTCGATTAACACTGTCGTTGTTAATGATATTGACAACACGGTTAGTAAACTCTTCTTTGGTTTCTCCGCTGAGGTTCTCAACAGGGAGAGTATTACCTTGACGATATCCAACTTGCATGTTACTCAAAGCCAAAGGAATACCTGAACTCGTCCAACCCGTGAAGTAA
>Ga0213859_10000968_pt1 | contig 13014 bp, 9 predicted proteins | sample PICome_2_FD_160133 | JGI IMG/M metagenome (GOLD analysis project Ga0213859, IMG submission 160133) | Coastal seawater microbial communities near Pivers Island, North Carolina, United States - PICO304 | ecosystem: Environmental > Aquatic > Marine > Coastal | place: USA: North Carolina | collected... | reverse complement strand
GATTTTGCTGCGGGCAGCCACGATGGCCGAGGCCTGCTGGCGCTGCAACATCGCGCTGGCAATTTCGGGGGCGTAGGCCAGGTGACTAATGCGAGCCTCCAGTACCTCTACACCGGCCTTGCCAAGCCGCTCTTGCACCTCATCTTTGAGAATGTCGCCGATTTCATTGGCGCTGCCACGCAAGGTGATCGACTGCCCCTCGTGGTCGTCATAGGGATAGCTGGTCGCCATGTTGCGGATCGCCGCTTCACTCTGGATAGCGACGTAATCCTCATAGTCATCGACCTCGAATACTGCCTCGGCGGTATCGACCACTCGCCACACGACGACCGCGGCAATTTCGATCGGGTTGCCGGATGAGTCATTGACTTTGAGTTGTCCACTTTCGAAATTGCGGATTCGCAGGGAAACGCGTTGTTTGGTGTAGAAGGGATTGGCCCAGCGGAGCCCCAGCGCGCGATCAGTGCCCACATATTGTCCAAACAGCTGCAGCACGCGGCCTTCGTTCGGCGCGACCATGTAGAAGCCTGCGAGGCAAATGAGTGCGAGGATTGCGACGAGCAAAGACAGAATCTTGATCGCGATGCCACTCAGTAATGCGGCACCCGCAATGCCCGTGACTACGGTGACGGGTAAAACAACCAGCATGGGGTAGCCCGATGTGGTGCTGGCTGCGGTTTCGTCTTGCATGGTATTCCCCCCAGAACGTGATGCAGTCGATAAACATTAACACGCGGCGCGAGCGAGCGCGTCATCAGCGATATCTGTCAAGTTTCGACCCATTCGATAATCTCGGCTTCCAGATGCTCGAGATCTGCGGCGTTCTCACTGATGGTGCGGCTTGCTACCGCAACGCCGGCGGCCACCACTGATTGAGGGCCACCTGTGAGTAATGGATGCCAGTCGGGTAAGGGTTTGCCCTCGGCGAGTCGACGGTAGGCGCAGGTGCGCGGCATCCACGCGAGCTCTGATGAGCGCATTTGCCGCACGTCGAGGCAATCCTCTACGACCTCGAGCCGTTGCGCATAGCGTGTGCACCGCCCGGTCTCGCCGTCGAGGAGCTGACACGCAACGCGCGTGTAAAACACATCGGCAGTCTCGTCATTCACTAGCTTGTGCAGACAGCATTGACCGCAGCCGTCACAGAGCGCCTCCCACTCTTCGTCGGACATGTCGTCGAGGGATTTATGTTCCCAGAAGCGCGTGGTGGACATCAGAAAAGACTTTGCTCTCGTCAGTGGTTTTTGGTGTGACGCTTCGCGTCGATTCTCAAAACGGCTTGGCGGGTCTTGCAACGCTCAAGGGTCTATTTACCGGATCTGGGTAATCTCGTGGTACTGAGTCTCAATATTTCCGCGTTAGTGTAGCGATAGCCTTCAGGAATTGCTCATGCAAAAGCATCGCGACTCGTGACTCCCACTTCTAAGTGCGGATAGCGGATAATAGAGGCACTCAAACGGTGATGTACGGGAGCGGTTAATGGATTTGGGAATCAGTGGCCGGAGGGCCTTGGTGTGCGCATCTTCAAAAGGGTTAGGTCGTGGCTGCGCTGAAGCCCTCGCGGCAGAGGGGGTCGATCTTGTTTTAAATGCTCGCGGGACCGAAGCGCTTGAGGCGACAGCTGATGCCATCCGTGCTGCACACGGTGTTGACGTGATCGCCGTGGCCGCCGATATCACCACCGAGGCGGGTCAGGCAGAGGTGCTGGCCGCTGCAGGGTCGATCGATATCCTGGTGACCAATGCGGGTGGCCCACCGCCGGGCATGTGGAGCGATTGGAGCCGGGACGATTTTATCTCTGCTTTCGACGCCAACCTGCTGACGCCGATTGCGCTGATCAAAGCGCTGTTGCCCAATATGATGGAGCACGGCTGGGGTCGCATCGTCAACATCACGAGCGTTGCAGTGAAGGCGCCGATTCCCGTGCTCGGGCTGTCGAATACCGCGCGTTCCGGACTAACAGGCTATGTTGCGGGCGTCTCACGACAGGTGGCCGGAAGCGGCGTCACGATCAACAATTTATTGCCCGGTCTTCACGATACAGATCGCTTGCTCACCCTCGACAAGGTAGACGCTGCCGCGCAGGGCATCACGGAGCAGGCTGCTCGCGAGGCCAGAACCGCAACGGTGCCTGCTGGGCGGTTCGGCACCGCCGAAGAATTTGGCGCGGCCTGTGCCTGGTTGTGCTCAGACAAAGCCGGCTTTGTCATTGGCCAGAACATTCTGCTCGATGGGGGTGCGTTCCCCGGCGCGATGTAAATCGGTCGGCGCCCCTAAATCTCGGGCTGCCTCAGTCAGGCGCTTGCGACCTCAGTCGTTGGATGAGACTCGAGGTGTCCCAACGACGTCCACCTAAATCCTGAACGTCAGCGTAGAAGGTATCAACCAATTCGGTGACCGGCACGGCCGCACCGACCTGATGTGCTGCGTCAATCGCGATGCCGAGATCCTTGCGCATCCAATCGACTGCAAAACCAAAGTCAAAGTCCCCCGCAATCATGGTGTTTGCGCGGTTATTCATTTGCCATGACTGCGCCGCGCCCTGGGCAATGACCTCGACCGCGCCCGCGACATCGAGGCCGGCACGCTCGGCGAAGTGCAGGCCTTCAGATAGGCCCTGAAGCAATCCGGCAATACAAATCTGGTTGACCATTTTGGTGAGCTGGCCGCTACCGACACCGCCCATCAAGCGCATACTTTTGGCGTAGCAGGCCATTAGCGGTTCGGCCGCCTCGTAGGCATCCTCACTCGCGCCCACCATGATCGTCAGCGCACCCGTCTCGGCGCCAATTTGCCCGCCAGATACCGGCGCATCTAAAAAATCGACACCCGAGGTGGCGGCTTGTTCGGCGATGGCAACGGCCAGTTCCTGCGACGTGGTGGTGTGGTCGATGAGGAGTGAGCCCCGAGGTAGGGTATGTAAGACGCCGTCACTGCCGCAGGTGACCTCGCGCACGTCGTCGTCATTGCCCACACAGATCATGACGGCATCCTGACCCTCGGCCGCTTCCGCGGGTGTTGCGGCCACCGCGCCGCCGTACTGTTCTCGCCAGTGCTGCGCGCGCTCTTGGGTGCGATTAAATACCGTCACCGTGTGGCCGCTGGTTGCGAGGTGCCCTGCCATGGGGTAGCCCATGGCTCCTAGGCCAATGAATGCAACGCGTTTTGCTGAAGTCATCTGTCGCCGATCCTTGCCGTAAAAAAGAAGCGCAGAGTAGCGCAATCATCTTGGAGAGGAATATGAGTGAGGACAGCGCGCTGGATGTGGTGATCGGCGCGGGCAGTGGTATTGGCGGGGCGTTGATCGAGCGATGGCAGCGTGCAGCAGAGAGGCCGTTGCTCGCCATTACACGTTCGACCGAGAGGCTGTCGGCCGTGGTGGATTTGCCTGGTGTCACCTGTGAGGCAATGGACTATAGCGACGAGCAACTTGCGCGCCTGGCTGACACCTTGCTCGAGCGCGGTGCAGACGTGATGCGGTTGGTGATCTGCAACGGCGTGTTGCAAGGGGAGGGGTATCGACCCGAACGGGCTTTAACTCAATTAGAAGGAGCCGCGATGCGGCAAGTGTTTGAGCTCAACACTTTTCTGCCCATGCGAGTACTGAGCGCGCTGATGCCCGTCATTAAGCGGAGCGGGTCGCCGAAGATTGCAGTGCTGTCTGCGCGGGTGGGCAGTATCTCGGATAACCGGTTAGGTGGCTGGTACAGCTACCGCGGTAGCAAGGCGGCGCTAAACATGATGTTGAAGTGCACCGCGCTCGAATTGCGACGAGTAAACCCTCAGGCGAAGGTGCTGGCGTATCACCCCGGGACTGTTGATACCCCCCTGTCCAAACCCTTTCAGGCCAGTGTCGCCTCCGAGAAATTGTTCACACCGCAACGCGCCGCGCAGGCCCTCGATGAAGTCATGGCAGGTTTGACGATCGACGGCGAACTCTCATATCTGGATTGGCAGGGCGAGGTAATCCCCTGGTGAGGTTGCAGATCTCTGGTTTGTGTCACTTTATGCACGCCACATCGCTGTACTTCGGCGTTCAATTCGATACCGTAGTCGCCAATAACAGGGAGAGCAGGACGATGAAAACACTCATTGCACTATTGTTTGCCGCACTCGCGGTGGTTGCACCGGCCGCGCTGGCTGACGATATCAGCACAACGATCGATAACTTCCGCGGTGCAGGCGCCGGAGATTTTATTGATGACGCCTACGGCTACGCGGTTTTTCCCAGCATTGGTAAAGGTGGCATCGGGATTGGTGGTGCGCACGGCAAGGGTGAGGTCTACGTTGGCGGCAAGCGCGTCGGCCAGACCAAGATGAACCAGATCACCTACGGCCTGCAGTTGGGTGGCCAAGTCTACAGCCAGATGATCTTTTTCCGCGACAAGCGCGCTTTCGAGGATTTCACCTCGGGCAACTTCGAGTTCGGTGCACAGGCGACAGCGGTAGCACTCACTGCGGGTGCACAGGCTTCAACTTCGACAGGCGGCGGTGGCAACACGTCATCGGGCACTGATGCGGACTCCAGCAAGGTTAACGCGAGTGAAAAGCAGTACGACGGTCGCAGTGGGATGGCGGTATTCACGATTGCCAAGGGCGGCCTAATGTACGAGGCGACCCTGGGCGGTCAAAAGTTCAAGTACGAACCCATCTAAAAATAGAAAGTAGTCATAGACACAGGCCGCCCTCGGGCGGCTTTTTTGTGCTCGATGGATCGCCCGGGATGTTGTGACTTGCTTGGCCGTGAGCCCTGCGTAGATGGGCCCAAGCCGGTGCTTCGGCTGGATCTCTTAGAGCCCTGTTTCTCTTCGTCGCCCGATCTGGCCGTTGGGTCAGGCTGTCTCCACTACCGAGAAGTGGATGTCGACGCTGGGTAATCGCGCCAGCAGCGCATCCCCCAACGCACTGGCAGGGGTCCAAATGCCGCCACCGACACTGAGCTCGTCCTGTGTGAGGCACAGCCCGGCCTGCGCGAGCATCCGTGAAGTGGCCCCGTAGCCCGGGTCACGTTGGCCTGCCACTTTCACTCGGAGCGAGTGGGTGCCGTCCGTGCCGTGCGCCCAGAATTCGAAGAAGCCGTTGTCGCGGGTGGTTTGATTGGGCCCCTCGCCGGGGTCGGGTAGCAATTTTTTGAGCAAGGCTCGCGTGGGTGAGAAGAACGTCCCGGCCATCACTGTGCCCAGGCCCGCGGCGCTCAAGATCGCTTTAGCGCGGCTTGAGCGTAGCTGGGATTCGTCGTATCGAAAGTCTGGCCCGTAGGGCAAGCCGGCCAGGGCATGGGATCGCCTGACGACTTTGGTGTTGATGGCTGCCATGACGAAGGGGCCGGTCCATGATTCGAAATGGTCGTCCCAGGAGATACCGTTTTGATCTGGAACGTCGAGCCCTCTCTCGATGCCCGCCGGGTAAAGCGCATAGGGATCCATCACCGTTTCCCTTATGGCGGGGTCTTTCGATGCCTGTTCTGCCACGTACATCAAGCTGGCCACGGTACCCCCGCTCACGCCACCTGCCGCGTCGCCCATGCGACCCGCTACCCGCGTGGCGTAGTGGCCGAATCGCTCTTTAAAGTGTTTTTGAAGGAAAAATACTGATAAATCAGAGGGCACAGAGTCAAAACCGCAGCAGTGAACGAGGCGTGCACCGCTGGCTTGGGCAATGGGATTGATGCGCTCGTACACCTGCGCCATCCACTGGGCTTCGCCGGTGAGATCGCAGTAGTGGGTACCCTCGGTCGCGCAGGCCTCGAGCACCGGTGTGCCGTATTGGGCGTAGGGGCCCACTGTGCTGATCAGGGTTCGGGTTTGTTTCGCCATCTCGCTGAGTTGTGAGGCGTCGTTACTGTCGGCAATGACGATCGGCAAGTCAGGGGCGCCCAACTCGCTTCGCACCTGCTCGAGCTTTTGCTGGTTCCGCCCAGCAATGGCCCAGCGTAATTGGGGGTGTTCGGCGATCAAATATTCGGCCACGAGTTTTCCCGTGAAGCCCGATGCGCCGTACAGCACGATCTCGTATTGCCGCTGTGACATGCTTCTTGCCTTTGTCGAATGAGGGCGAAGGGTAGCAAGTCTGGCTGGGGTTCAGTTGGCAAGAGGGTGGTACTTCTTTGCAGGTTATCGGCAGTGGGCCAATTTTAGGTGATCGATCCTTACACTCTGGTGAGTTGCCTTGCGCCTCGCGCACCTCGCAAGTCACTGACCCGCGCAACGTGGCCGGAGGACGGTTTGGGGAGACGCTAAAAAGTTCCTCGAATCAAATGCGACTTATCCCCATGGAGTGGCGGCATTGCGCGGGGTAGAATGGCGTTTTGATTGTCCGCCACGGAAGGCGGTTGCAATGCTCGAGCGTTCTTGATGGATGCATCACCTGCACCCATCTCACAACGTCTGGTTGCGCCCCATCACGGAGATGAACATGATTGCCCGACTTCGGCGTGCCGCCTGGCCTGCAGGTGTAGGAATGGCCGGCATCGCAATATACGCACTGCTTCAGGTGACCAAGCCTCAGCCCGCACCCAGCATTCAGGCCCCCCGACCGATTAGCGTCGAGGTAACGCCCGCGATCAGGGCAACGACTCGCCCCTCAGTGGTGGCGTATGGTGAGGTGCGTCCCGCGGTGCGGACTCAGCTGGTGGCCCAAGTAGGCGGCAAAATTACTCGCATTGCGCCTGCGTTTATCGAGGGCGGTCAGTTTGAACCGGGCGAAGTGCTGCTGTCGATCGAAGACACTGACTATCGCGCGGCCGTCGATGAGCGTGCTGCGCGTGTCGCGGCTGCAAAGGTGGACTTAGAGCAGGCATTGGCAGATGCCGACGTGGCCCGTAAGCAGCTCGCAGGCCAACCTAATCCGTCGCCTTTGGCACTCAAGCAACCTCAGGTTGCCAGGGCGCAATCCGCCCTCAAGGCTGCGGAGACCGCTCTCGGACTCGCACAAACCAACCTTGAAAGAACGGAGATCAGTCTGCCGTTTACAGGCAGAGTCGAGAGTCAGGCTGCAGATCTTGGGCAATACGTGAATCCCGGGAAAGTGCTGGGCACCGTTTTCGGCACCGATTATGCGGAAGTTCGCTTGGCACTGACGGCGAACCAACTGTCAGCCTTGGGTGTCCCGATAGGTTTCGATGGTGGCGAAAACGGCGGCTTGCCCACGACGCTGTCCGCAGTCATGGGCGGCACACTCCATCGGTGGCAGGGGTTGCTGATCGGTCTCGATGCCGCCATCGATCCCACGACACGAACGGTTTACGGCACAGTCAGAATTTCTGACCCCTACGGACCTGAGCAATCCGTCTCGGGAATGCCGCTGGCCGTCGGTTTGTATGTGGACGCTGAAATTCAAGGCCGACTGATTGTCGATGCCATTCAGATCGCCGCAGAGGGCTTGCGCGCCGGCGACGAGGTGTTTGTGCTCGATGGCGAGGGTCTTCTCGACGTTCGTCAGACAGAAGTCATTCATCGCAGTCGCCATACGGCATTGTTGTCTGCAGGTGTTGAGGCCGGTGAATTGGTGATCGTGTCGGCAATACGTAATCCGGTCAGAGGCATGCGCTTGGAGGCGATGAGCGATGAGACGATTGCCGAAACCGCTCCGGCTGATGTGACCGCCGACGACAACGAAGCCTGAGAGTCACGACATGGAAAGTCTGATCCGATGGTGGGTGCGCAATCCGGTTGCCGCCAATCTGTTGATGCTGATTATCGTGACCGCGGGCTGGTTGGGTCTGAGCGACATCGAAAAAGAGGCGTTTCCCTCTGTTCAGCCGGATATTGTTCAGGTTGAGGTGATCTGGCCTGGCGCGTCTCCTAAAGAAGTCGAGCAGCAAGTTATCCAACGCGTAGAAGAGGTGCTGAAAAACGTCTCGAACGTTTATAGGGTGACGTCGGAAGCGAGAGAGAGCTTTGGCTCGCTGACGATCCAAACCTACCCTACGGTCGATCTCAACGCTTTCCTGAATGACGTTAAGAATGCTGTCGACTCTGTTACGGCATTCCCAAGAGACATCGAGAACCCCCGTGTACGGCGATTCGAGTGGCGTCAGGAAATGATCCGTGTCGCAGTGGCCGGTGACGTGGGCGAAAAAGCTCTGACCCGTTTGGGGAATCAGTTACGCAATGAGTTAGCGGGCTTGCCCTACATTTCGCAGGTGGACGTGTTTGGATCCCGGCGCGAGGAAGTCACCATTGAGCTTTCCGAACGCGATCTGCGGAATTATGGGTTGAGCTTCACGGATGTAGCAACGGCTATTCGGCGCGACTCCATGAACGTGTCGGTGGGTGAGGTGCGCACCCAGACGGGAGATGTGCAGCTCAGGGCTCAAAACCTTGCCGATACCCAAGCTGACTTTGAACAGATCGTCATCCGACAAACAGCCAACGGTGGGCAGGTGCGGGTCATGGATGTGGCCACCGTCATCGATGGTTTCGAGCAGAACCAAATACTCGCAACGCTGAACGGCAAGCCCGCGGTACTTCTGCAGGTGAAATCTACCGACGACATGCAGGTGGTGAAAGCGAGCCAAACCGTTAAGAAGTGGATTGAAAAAACTCAGCCAACATTGCCTGTCGGTGTCGACCTTGAACTGTGGTCCGATAACGCTGATGTGTTCGAGAATCGTATGGAATTGATCGCGGAATCCTCGATTCTCGGTCTGTTTCTGGTTTTTGTGGTGCTGATTTTGACCTTAGAGCCGAAAGTCGCGCTTTGGGTCACGGTTGGGATTGGGGTCAGCTTTTTGGGCGCTTTTGCGCTCCTACCGGCTAACGATGTGTCGCTGAATCTGTTGTCGACGTTCGCGTTTTTGCTGGTACTCGGTATTGTCGTCGACGATGCCATCGTTGTAGGAGAAAGCGTTCACCACCACGTCCAGCAACGCGGGCTGACGGGCGAAGAGGCTGCGGTCAAAGGCGCTTTTGCAGTCAGCCGGCCGGTGATTTTTGCCGTACTTACCACGATGGTGGCCTTTGCCCCCTGGCTCTTTCTGTCGGGTGTGCAGGCGCAGTTCACGCGACAACTATCGGTAGTGATCACTCTCGCCTTACTCTTCTCGTTGATCGAGGCGTTTCTGATTCTGCCGAGCCACCTGCGCGATTTGTCGGTATCGACCTCGAATTCTAAGTGGGCACTCCGCCAGCGACGCATCGCTAATAAAATTGTTCAATTTGCCGAGCATACTTACCGGCCTTTTCTTGAGCGCTGTTTGGACTGGCGCTACACCACCACGATGGTGTTTTTCTCGTTGTTCCTGATCTCGCTGGGTCTCTTCACCAGCGGTTGGGTCAAGTTCTTCTTCTCGCCTCAGGTAGAAAGCGAAGAAGTCTACATTAACGTCCGGTTGCCCCCGGGAACGCCTTACAGTCGTTCCATGGAAGTCCTCGCGCAATTACAGGGGGCAGAGAAGCAGCTCGCCGAGGAAATCAATGAAGAGGCTGAGGCTGGCAAAGGGTCCGGCGAACTCATCGAGAGCTGGTACACCCGCGCACGCCGGGGTGATGTTATTGCGATTGTGCAATTGGCTCCTCCTGATCAGAGACATATGAGTGCGCGTGAGACGGCGGAGCGCTTCTCTGATCTGGTGGGCGACATCCCCGACGCTGACGAAGTGAAAGTGAATTACAGCTTTGGTGATGGCGAGGCGAGCATCACGTTCTTATTACAGCACGACGATCTGGACGCTTTAAACGCAGCAAGCCGCACTCTGCAGCAGCATCTTGCCAGCTATGACAAAACCTACTTCATTCGCGATGACCAGTGGGGCGCGTTACCCGAGCTGAGGTTTCATCTGTTGCCAGGTGCCGAAAAGCTGGGCGTTACCTTGGGTGATGTCTCGAATCAGGTCCGTCAGGCGTTTTATGGTGAAGAGGTGCAACGACTGCCTCGCGAGAATGGCGATGTCAGGGTGATGGTGCGCTACCCAGAGGCGGAGCGAGAGTCGCTCGCGGCCTTTGAGGATGTTCGCATTCGGACACCAGACGGCAGGCTTGTTCCGCTGCTCGCGGTAGCAGAGGTCGAGGTGGGTCTCGCGACTCGACGCATCACGCGTCGGAATGGCGAACGCGTGGTGACGGTCAATGCCACAGTAGAACCCGAGTCACTGGGGGAGATTAATCGCGCTGTGAAAGAGGGCTTTGTGCCAGAACTTCTGGCGATGTACCCGGGACTGAGGGTTTTAAAGGGTGGCTCGCAGGAGGCCGAGGCGGAGTTCTTCAGCGAGATTGCGGCGCTGTATACCATTGCGCTATTCGTGATCTACGCTTTAATTGCCGTCGCTTTCCGCTCGTATAGTCTTCCAATACTGATCATGACCGCCATGCCTTTTGGCTTCATGGGGGCGGTGTTCGGTCACCTCATTTTCAATGAGCCGATGGCCCTGTTTTCCTACTTCGGGATCGGCGCGGCCGCGGGCGTGGTTGTGAACGATAACCTCGTTTTGATCGACTATGTGCGTCGCTTGGAGAGAGAGGGAATGTCATCGCCCAAGGCGATTTTGACTTCGGCTGTTAGCCGCTTTCGGCCCATATTCTTAACCACAGTGACCACTTTTGTGGGTCTGATTCCCATCATGGCGGAGCAATCGACGAGCGCCCAATTCCTGAAGCCCGCGGTGCTGTCTTTGGCCTTCGGTGTGTTCTTCGCGTTGTTCGTGAGTTTGCTGCTGGTACCCGCCATGTATTTGATTGGTTATGACTGGCGCCAGTGGCGCGAGGCGCGAAAGGCGCGTAAAGCAGGCCGGGAGGTCGGCAGTCCATTGCCCACCTCGACGTGATTCAGTGGACCCCGTGCATCATCCTTTTCAACAGGGGTGAGATGACAACGAGCACTGCGCCTCCCGCGAGCCCGATGATCAGCAGCTGACCAAAAAGCTCGGTGTAACTGGCCAGAGCGGCTGTGGTATCCGCGGCCTCCGATGTCTCAGGCCGGGCGGCCAATGTGGCGATCTGGGCTGCCACGTACGAAGAATAGGCTGAGGCCAGAAACCACGTACCCATCATGACGCCGACGACCGAGGGCACAGCAAGCTTCGTTACCGCTGAGAGTCCCACAGGACTGAGGCATAGCTCTCCCATGGTGTGTAGAAGGTAGGCCAGAATGAGCCACCAAGCCGATACCAAGCCCGCCTGATCTGGGAACTGAGCCCCATAGACCAGCGCCCCAAACCCCAGGCCCGCCTGCGCAATACCTAATGCAAACTTAACCGGCGTGCTGGGCTCCCAGCCCCAACGATTCAAACGAGTCCAGAGCACGGCAAATACCGGTGCGAGGGTGAAAATAAAGAACGCGTTCGCCGCACCGAACTGCGCCGCGGTGAGCTCGACACCGAATAGGGCTTTGTCCGTCACGCGATCTGTATACAGCGTCATAGAGCCGGCAGCCTGTTCAAACAGAGCCCAAAAAACGACCGTTGAGAGAGTCAGCACGATCAGCACAAACATACGATGTCGTTCGACTCGGTCGCAGCGAAAGACCAGGAACCAGGTGAGGCCAGTGAGGACCAACAGCGACAAGGTGTCGAGGAGTGTGCCAACCGTATCGGTGAGCTGTACCAGTTGCCAGACAACGAGAACGAGGGCGATGCTCCCCAGGTAAATAGCGCGTTCGAGGTTTATCCCCGGCAGTCCGGTCGCTCGATTCAGTCTTTGGGGTTTGGCCGGCTCTCCGTGCCCGAGGAGGAATTTATGACCCCACTGGAACAGAATGAGCCCGAGAAGCATGCCGATCCCCGCTGCACCGAAACCCCATGACCAGCCGTAGACTTCGCCCAACCAACCACAGAGTAGCGTTGCGGTGAAGGCCCCCACATTGATGCCCATATAAAAAATCGTGAAGCCGGCATCACGACGCGGGTCCCCCTCCGCATAGAGCTTGCCCACGACGGTCGAGATGTTGGGCTTTAAAAACCCGACCCCCACGACAATCAGCGCCAGCGACAAATAGAACACCGAGAGTGCTTGCTCATCTCGCACAATGCCGTCAGCGGTGCTGCGGGCCGCTTCACCTTCAAAGGCCATCCCCAGATGCCCTGCCACGAGTAATAACGCACCCAACGTCACGGCTTTGCGCATACCCAGGAAGCGATCCGCGATAAGCCCTCCGAGTACAGGCATGGCATAGACCAGCGAGGCATAGCTGCCGAGTACGCCGAGACCGGCGGCATCGGAAAAGAGGTGATATTTGGTGAGATAAAGCAGCAGCAGGTACTTCATCCCGTAGAACGAAAAGCGTTCCCACAGCTCGGTGCCAAAGCAGATGTAAAGTCCTTTGGGGTGTCCCCAGAGCTCGCCTTCAAGTTGCGATCCGTTAGACGTAGTCATCGATGATCCTCGGTCAACTGAGCGAGTTGTCGCTTAGGCGGCATTCAAGAGTGCGTCACGCCTCGCCAAGGCATCCGCCATCGTGTCTGGATCGCTAATACGCTTGACCTGAGCGAATAAGGCTGCGGCCTGGGGGTAGTAGACTTTCAGATAGACCAGCCACTGCTTCACCGGGTTAATTGCATAACGCGTGTCATAGAGCCTCAGATTAGTCTCCAGGAAGTCGACCAGCATGGCGCGCGCATCTTCCCAGCCAAAGTCGGGTGCGGGCGAGCTTGAGTAGAGAGCTTGGACGGCAGCGCCGAGATCCGGGCGACATAGCGCGCCTCTGGCCAACATGAAGGCGTCGCACCCGCTTACCGCCGCGCAACGGGCGATATCACCAGGGTTCCACAGCTCGCCGTTGGCAATGACGGGGAAGGGGAGTCGCTGGCGCGCTTTTCGAAGCAAGTGCCAATGCGCTGGTGGGCGGTAGCCCTGCTTGCGCGTCCTGGCGTGAATCGTGACCTCTGTTAGCGAAACCGCCGCGAGGGCGTCGAGAATCTCTTCGAACCGGTCGTCCGAGTCATAGCCCAGCCGAATTTTTGCCGTGACAGGGGTTTCGCTGGGCACCCGCTCGCGGACGCGTTCACAGATGGATCTAATCAACTGGGGGCTTCGTAACAAGGCCGCACCGCCTTGGGATCGATTGACGGTCTTGGCGGGA
>Ga0213859_10000966_pt1 | contig 13015 bp, 15 predicted proteins | sample PICome_2_FD_160133 | JGI IMG/M metagenome (GOLD analysis project Ga0213859, IMG submission 160133) | Coastal seawater microbial communities near Pivers Island, North Carolina, United States - PICO304 | ecosystem: Environmental > Aquatic > Marine > Coastal | place: USA: North Carolina... | reverse complement strand
CGTGTTTTAATATGTTTACCCATTATTGATGCACCAATGGTTTGCTGTTGTTAGAATCGTGATAGTCACCCGACTTGTAATAATCACGACATGCTTCTTCTTTTACCATAATACCGTTCTTCATACGATATGTAATAATTTCACGGCGTACTACGCCATCTGTGTCAGCGTCAAACGCTGCTTTAAATGGTCCATCTGTCATACTTTTACTCCAATTTTTGTTAACATTTGTACAGCGTCTTGTGTACCTTTTTCTACTAGTTCTTCATGAATTTCATAAGTGAGCAGTTGATGCAGTGTCATTGCCATATGAAACTTTTCATCACTTAAACTTTGAAACCATTCAAACAACTCGTCACAGGTTTCCTTTTCCCACATGATATCCAACATTTTACATTGTTCAGTTGTAAGCCCATCGATTGTCATTTTGTAACTCCAAGTTCTTTGTAAACCATTTGCACACCTTTTGCTTGAAAGTATGCATCTGCTAGAGCATTGTGCAAATCACTTTGCATTGCTTTGCGTGGATCTGTCTTTGCAAGTGCAAATAATGTTCGACTGTCTCTTACTTGCCAAAACTGCCACGGAACAGGTTTGCTACACTGCCGACACATATCTTCAATGATTGTTATATCAAAGCCGTAGCCGTGTCCCCATAGGACATCAACACCTACCATCCATTTGGGCAGCATTTCAATAAAGGTATCCATTGCTGTACGTCCTTCTTCAGAGAACGCTTCTTCTTGTATTTTAGGATCTTGTTGTCCCCACCAAGCAATAGTATCATCATTTACTTTACGGTATTGACTATCGATGTCCAGTTTGTAATAAAATTCACTGTGCGGTTCTGCGTCTGAAAATGGATCAAATTTTACACCACCTACTGTCAACACTGCTGCGGCAGGTGTAACGTCTAGTGTTTCTAGATCTATCATTGCGTGAATAGCCATGTATACTCCGTATTTGTTATTTTACTATGTTACGGTAGTATTTGGTTTTTGTCAAGTATAATTTAATTTAAAATTTATCAACTTGAATATTTTGTTTTTTCTTTGTAGGAAAAACAAAATCCTCGGCGTGATGTTCTCGTCTCGGACGAGTTTCGTCTTTGTATCCTATACCCATTAACAAATGTATGTGATTGTCTATGCCTAGTATTTTTGCTACTTGTGCAGGATCAAAGCAAGCACAACAACCTGTGCTGTATCCCAACATACTAGCTGTGATATTCGCATATCCTGCACCAATGCCCACAGCCATATGTTTGTCTTTAAGCAAATCTTCTGGCTTTTCTAAATCTTTGCTAGGAACAAATACATCGCCAAATATATTTTCCTTAGGCTCTTCGTCTGCTTCTGCAAAAACAATTAATAAGTTTGCAAGAACCTGACTATTAGTAACTGTTTCATTTGTATGAAAGTTTTTAACGAATCCATCTGTGGTTTCATATATACGTTCTATTTTATCTCTGTCTGTAACAAAAATTGCTTTGTAGTATGCAACGTTTTGTTTACTAGGACATTGTGAGACTGCCGTTTCTAAAATATCTAAATCTTCTTGTGGTATTTGTTTTGACAAATCCCAGTTGCGTTGGCAATGCTGACTGCGTATGATTGCCTTTGTGATAGTTTTTTTATCCACGGCAGTTCTCCTTTGTAGTATTTAGCCTACAAATGGTGCAAGTTCCGGTGGCTTCCATCCTTCTGGTTTAAGCACTTTTCCGTCTTCACGTTTTCGCACTTTGCCTGTGTCTGGATCAATCTTGGCAAAGTTAGTATCCATTACTTCTTTCCAAGCACCTTCACCATCGAAGCCGCCTGCACGAATAGCACCCATAGTAACAACAAGGATATCTACAAGTGCGTCAAGTTGTTCTACACGATCATCTGCTGCTATAGCATCTGCAAGTTCGTTGTATTCCTCTGCAATAAGACCGAGATACATATCATAGTTTGCTTCTGATGGCTCTTGATCACACGCTGAGCCAAAGCGTTCAATATCTGCAAATGGATTTGTCATTTATGCCTCTTCACCAATAAAAACATCTTCTGGTTTTTCTTTACTCCAGCCCATAATGCTTTCTGCTTCTACCATACGCAGTGTTGATTCTCCGTCGCCTTCGTCAACATCTACGCCTCTTGTCCAACGACCATGTTCAACTAGGATCCAATCACCTACATTGTAGTCATCTGTGTTTTCAGGTCCTTTTGCATGGACACGACACCAGCGTGGATAGATACCTCTACTGGTACCATCGTCGCCTGTTAGGATGAGTCCACTACGTGTGACCTGTTCACCAAAATGCATATCACTAACAATTACTCTATTTCTAATTGGGTTGAGTGTACCCTTGATTTTTGGTGTGACTTTAAATCCACCACCCATTCCTTCGCTCATTAATCACCTTTCTTTACAAAGTTACCATCTTCATCTTCAACCCATTCGTCTTGTACTACTTCTACTGTTTTAGCAGGTTTTTTAGCTTCAACTTTAGGAGCAGGTTTTGGAGGAACAGGTTCGTTATCAAATTCTTCTAACTCTGCTGCTTCTGCTTCAGATAATTCTTTCTTCTTTGATTGGTGTGCTACTGGTGCTTGATTGTAATATTCCTTCATAACTTCTTCACGTTTTTTCACAATCTTTCCACCAGGACCTAATTCATCGCCTCTAGCATTTACTTTTGCATTTCCTACAGCAGGAGTTAATTCATTGCGCTTGATCAAAAGATCAAGATCAACTACTTTGCCTTGCATACTTCTATAAGTCTTGCGACCTTTATTTTTCATTGGCATTTCTTTCTCCTTTTGCATATTACAATTACTTATGATATTTGTCAAGTCCAAAATTCAGATATTGAACAGCGCCAATATCCGTTTTTCCTTTGATAATGATATGCCGTGTTAAAATAGTTGTCAGTGCTGCCTTTGTCATGATGATCAACTGTGATATAGTTTGCATTTATACCATACATTGCTTTTGCAACTTTTCTATCAACTCTCATATCAAAAGGATATTCCATATCCCTATCTCTGCACAATAATAAATTACACGTCATAATCGCACGAGTATTTATACCTGCAAAGTTCTCACTTAAAAACCATTCCATTTCTCTTTGGAATTGATATCTGTTTTCATGAATCCTAATACTGCTCGCACCTTTGTATTCCCAAAATATATCATCTTTACCTAACACTTGTCTGCCCCATAATGCACGTTTTGCATACACATCTTCGAAACATTTTTTAGTTGCTGCATATTCGCTGTACAGCCAAGTGTGTGTATTAGATTTAATCCAATTAAACAATCGCAAATAAAAGTCTGTTTCGTTGACACCTTGTGTGTTTTTTATATATTTGCTTAAATAGTGTCCCCACCCGTAGTAGTGCATCAATATAACGAGCCAACTGTACAAATGTCCTTGTATTACAGTTTCGTGATCTGCTGTACCCGTAGCATAAACTACGTCTGTGTACTCTGTGATATACTTTTTATCTGCACCTAAATACACTGTGTCTAGGGCAATTTTACGTACATCTAAATTGTGTTGTTGTTGATAAGTTTTGTTTCCCATTGGAGAGTTGTCTGTAACAACTAACGGGTGTATCATTAAATAGTTTTCTTGCCCGGCATCTATAAGTTGTTGTATGCCCGATTTAAGTGTGTCAAATGTTTCTCCGGGCAATGGCCATATAAGTTCACTGTATGTTGGTATACCATCTGCTTTGTATTTGTCAAAGTAAGTTTTAAGTGTATCAAAATCTAAATTAAATCTATCTACAATTTGCAGTGTATCTTCATTAAAACTTTGCAGTGCCACAGTTATGCCTTTGAATATGTTTTCACCGCTTTCGTGTGCTGCTTTTGCAATAGCATAATTTTTATCTAAATTGTTTTTGCTCCATGTGGCATCCCACCACATAGGATATCCGTATTTTTTCTTTGTATCCAATACGTGCTGTGTTAGTTCATAATCTCTGTCTAGCATACCCCAGTTGCTATCACAAACGCTGACATACTCAATGCGATTTTTACCCATCCATTCTATTTCAGCTTTGCAACGTTCTATATCAAACAATGTTAGTTTATTCCAATAACTTTCTCCTATATCACAAAAACTACAATGGTAAGGACAGCCACGCAAACTTTCCCAAGTGACTTGGAACATTGTATCTTTGGGATACTTGGCCATTATAGGTTCATAAAAGCCTTCTAGTATAGGGCTTGGTATATCGTTTATGTTTTTCCTACGCACTGCTGGCTCTGGCATATGATACAGTGTTTGTACATTTGGTATACTAGTCCAATCGTCTCCTGCTAGTATGCTTTTAAATGCTTCTTCACCTTCGCCGTGTACAAACGCATCAAACATAGGGTGCTTGTCAAAAAAGTTTGGATCGTATTTGTTTATTTGTGGTCCACCTGTAATAATATTACATTGACGGAATTTACGTTTGATTTGTTTGGCTAGTTCTCTATTGTATTCCCAATTCCAAATATAGCTGCTCATAGCAACCAGATCAGGTGATTCCATAGTTGCTACATAATCTTTGGGCTCTATTTTTTCTATTAGTACGTCTTTAAGGGTCCAGTTATCGTTTTTACCATAGCACCATTGATAACCTATTGCAAGTGGTAAAAATTTATTTGGTCCGTGATTGTCACTGGCTTGTACTAGGTATAGGTTCATAGTCAACTTTCTTTACGCCAACAGGAAAAGTTTTATTCAACATTTTCTTTGTACTGCACATAGCACATTGTGGTACACTTTTTTGTAGTTGTTTAATTGCATTGCCTAAATCGTTATCAAAAACATTTACTGGTTTGTACTGTGTAATTATGTCTTTATTAAACAGGTTAAATTTTTCTGCCATACCTTGTGCACCAACTAATGCACCGCATTTGTATAACTCGCCACGGTAAAAATAATGACAGTCACGCCACGCACAAAACTTGTGTGTAAATTCTGCATCACCTGTACCGTCAATTGTATGTGTGTAAAATTGAAAACTAGCAACAACCAATATAGCAACACGATTGTCTACAAAATAAATTTCATCAAATTCGTCATAGTAATCTGGATCACCGTGCCAATCTCGTCCAGTAATTTTATGTGTATTGCTGCCTAGTATTTGTTGTATTGCAACATCAATTTTATGTTTGTGACTGGGATCGTGATATTGTATTTCTAGCACAATACCGTTGTCAATCCATTGTTTTATATTATCTATATGATATTCTAAATATGTTCCGTTAGTGCATACTTTAAAATCTTTTGTATCAAAGTATTTGCGCACACCCATTGCCCATTTGTGTATGTCTGGATTGGCAAACGGTTCTCCACCTATGATGCTGCAATCTTCTATGTGTACACGCTCGCTCCATAGTTTGACAAATTCTTCATTGTCTTCCCAACGTTCGTGTCCGCTGATTTTATAGTTATTATAACTTAAACAATTTTCACAAGAAAGATTACAAGTATGGGTAATATACCATTGACCCATTTCTACGAAGTGTTTCATCGCAAAAATTCACGCCAGTCTAAATTGTATTTTAAACTGTCAATACGATGTACACCAATCAAATACAACACATAACTTGCTACACTTGATCCACGTCCTACACCCCATACAATCCCATTCTCACGCATAAAGTCTACAAGATAGATCATATAACGTAACAGATCATTCATACCACGCATTTTAAATTCATGCAGTTCTTCTTGAACACGTGAATATTCTTCACTACCAAGTTTTAAGTTTGGATATTGATTTAACAAATGTGTTGTAACATCAAGTTCTTTATACTCTTGTGGCATAAACCATTCGTTTTGACATACACCATCGAACGTCTTGGTATCTACATCTAGTGGAATATACTTTTGTAATGGATCTAAACCTTGCGCTTCCATTGCGGCATTGAACTTGTCTACATCATCATTTTGATCACACAGAACAACGTGGCATTTTTCAACATTGCCACTATAAATCATATCAATGAGATCGCGATTACTAAATCGTGGAATACCTAAATCATCAGTTTTCAATAGCATATACCTATTTTAACTTACATTGATTAAATCGTCAAGAGGATTATCGCCTTGGTCTTGTTCTTGTTTTAATCTTGCTGCTGCTCTACGTGCTTCAATTTCTAATTTGTAGCCGTCGATAAGCAATATCATTTGCTGACGCATTTCTTGATTTTCAGTCATAAAATACATATGGTTCAACTTGAGCAACTTCTGCTCTAGTTGTGCGTCTGTGTAATTTTTGATTTCGTGTTCATGAGGATGAATCATGCTGCTACAATAAATTTACCTAAAAATTCAAAAAATACATTTACACCATTATCATATGTGAAACATTTAATAAGTTTACTTTCGGAGTCAACCAAACTAGCATCTATAGACTTGCCTCCGGAAAACTCACTACCGTCAATTACGTGCATTGTTGAATCAATAGTATTATTACTGTATCTAGGTTGGAATGTTGCAGTCCAAGCGCCGCCGCCATTGCCTTTTAATAAAATAAACAACTCTGCATAATTGCTGTTTGTAGGAAAATTAATAATTCTAATAGGATTAACATCTGCAGATAAGGTTATTTCGTGGAAGTGTCCATTTTCAAAATTTATCTCATTAGGTCCGCCTGTTGGCATTTCCGCTGCTGAAAATTTTGTAGATGATCTTGAGGCTGTAAATCTTTCTAATGTATTTTCAAAAAATACGTTATCTGCATTTGTTTTTGCAGTATCATTCTGCAAGTTTTCAATTTCACTCTTTGCGTAAGTAAAGTTTGTTTTAATGATGTTAAAGTTATCTCTAAAACCTTGACTATCGTTGTCTTCACCTGCAACTGGATAAGTATCATCAATTGTGTCTGGTACAATATTACTTGCCATAATTATTCCTCTCTAGTAATGTATTTATACATTTAATTTATAATCACCAAAAACAATGAATTGATCACGTATTTCAGTTTCTGTTCTATCTATAATATATCTATCTATATCATAATGAATTTGACTAAAATCAAAATTGCTATTTTGTATATTTTCAATCACGGTTTCTGAATATCCAGGTTTAACATAACACAGTGGCATTGCAGTAACATAGTCTAATTCATTTCCAGCTATTTCTTGACTGGTGCGCATCCATAATGGTAAAAATTGTCTATCATTTACACCAATGTCATTGATACGTTTTCTCATATTGCCTATATTGCTAATCCAACGTTTAACATTTTGATTTTGGCTTGCTTGAACACCTGTATTATCTACAGTAATTACTTCTTTTTTTGGTCTAAATCTAAATGGATCTCCGCTGTCACTGGTTGTACGACTTGTACTTTGCACTGTTATTACCAAACCTGATTGCAAGGTTATAAAAAATTCACTTGTTGCTTCTATTTGATAAGTTTGATTTCTACCAATGACCTCAAATTCGCCTAACACGCTGCTAAATTTTGCAGGATCGCCTTCTCTTAAAACAATTTCAAAAACATCAGCTGCCTGACTTTGTGCCGTAATATCGTCTTTGATTTCTAATTTAACATCGTTAACTTTTAAATTATTTGCACTTCTTGACTGCAAATAAAGTTCAGTGTTTCCAATAGTCGGTTGTTGAGGATCTACTATTTCAACGTAAATCACTTCGTAAACAACATCGTTGGTTCCTGGAGTTTTGGCCACTGCACTTTTAATTTCACCAAAGTAAAAACTTTTTCTACGATGATTTAGAGTGGTGCTGGCAACAAAGTCTCGCAAAGCCTTTGCCTCTATACCCGCATAAACCAAAGTTCTCAAATCCTTTTGAACACCAAAGTTTTCATCGTATGGTCTATATATGTATTGTGGAGGGAAGATTTCGTAATTGTTTATGAAATCAAGGAAAGTATTTTTCTGTGTTGCTTTTAAATATGGTTTGATAAACACATTGCTGTATACTTTATCATCAGTATCCAAAACTGTTATAGTAAAAGTTTTAATTTGCGCACTATAACCAAATCTGTCTCTAGCTAATACTCTGAAAGTATACTTTCTATCAATACTAGTTGTTCCGCCATCAAATGTTGTTTGTCTAGAATCAATAGTAGTAAGTCCTAAACCAGTTGAATCGCTAAATTGATTTGGTTTTCCTACTATTTCTCCATCTTTTTTAAGCTCTAGACCATATGGTAATCTTCCATCAACTAAATCATATCGCAAATTTGCACCAGCAAGTGTTGTTTCAGCTTCAAGTTGTAAATAGCTTGGACGGTTTGCAGGCAGAGTTCCTAAATCAGAGTCAGTTTTCCAATTAATTGTGCTTTCAACTTCACCTAAAATATTTAAAGTAAAGGTTTTTATAGTGCTAACAATTTCATTATTTGTTACTGTCAATTTTTTAGTTATAAGAGTATCTTTTCCAACACCTAAAGTAAGTTGACTTCCTGATAGTTCGTCATTAGGATTTGACAATGAGAATTTTCTTTGCAAGTTGTTATCAAGGAAAACTTTAAAAAACTGTCTAGATCTGACAATTTCAATATTTTCTAAAACGCTATCATCTGTATGAAAAAGATTTTGATTTAAAATAACATTTTCAACACCACTGTTTCTTGGAATGTCAAAAACTATTTGTTTGTCATTAATACTGACCAATTGATAAAGATTTGTTGTATCTATACCTCTACTTGTAAGCCAAGATTCCAATGCTGTAGGAATATCGTCTGCCCCGGTATCGTTTTCTCCAATAGCATTAAAATTAAATTCTAAATTACCTGCACTATCGGCTGCTGTAATTGTATATCTTACCATCTTGTGCCAGGTTTTTGCTGTAGTGCTACCTTCAATAATATTTGTATAATCATTGATTAATTTATAACTTTCGCTATCACTATAATTCAATACTCTATTGTACCACTGTGTTTCTCTACCATCTAGTTCATCAATGATATATATAAAATTTTGAGATATGTTATTTGTAAATGCTACTCTTAATCTTTTAAATTTGTAACTAGGTTCTAATGGTCTATCAAAATTAATAACATCATAATCTTCAGCAGTATCATCAACACTTTGTACAGTGTAAGGCAAATTGTCAATGCTTATTTCTTGACCAGTTAGCCTAGTCAAGTCGCTTAATCCATCGGAAAACAAATTGCTTATTTTAATTATTTTTAAACTTTGTTTACCACTTAATGTATCTTCAAAAGATCCTGTGGTAATTTCTTCGACATCGTTAGTGTCAACTTCTTGGCGTAATGCTTCGATTGTAAATTTATATTCTTTTGATACCGCAGGTTGATAAGGAACTATACCTGCCAGTTCGCCTGTAAGTCCATCTAAAACCAATCCTTCAGGAATTTCACTAGGTGTTCCATCGTCGTTAAATGGTTGTATATTATAACTAATTTCTCCTAATAATGCATTAGGGTCGTAAACATCAAGATATACTGTTGTGTAGTTGTTTGCACGTTTTACACCAAGATTTCCAGGTGTTAACCAAAGGGGGTTTCTCAAGTATGTGTTATCTGCTGTAAATAATCCTGTAGCAGATTTCATAATGGTATTATCTGCACGAAGAAAATCATCCCCTACTACGTATATACTAAATTCTCTTTTACTAAAACTTGTATCATCTTCTACTGTGACTGTGAAGGTAAAATTACGATTTAGTTTTTTTGGCAGACGTGTTCTTTCGGAAAATCCATAAAAAGTAGTGTCGTACAAATAACTATCAAATCCATCATCATCAAACACAAAAATATCTGCAGGAGCAGAATCGAAGCCATTTGTATCATAACCTTGTTCTGTTCCTACTTCTAAACTCAAAATAGGATCAACTATGCCTGTAATTTTTCCATCTTTGCTTAATGTTAATCCTGGAGGAAGTTCACCGTCACCTTCTGCTATGTAATAAAATAATTCTTCACCTGCACGTAAATCACTGTCAATTGCTTGTAATTGGAAGTCAACTATTGCACTGTCTAGAACAAAAAAAGCTGTGTTTAATCTGTCTGGAGGTGTAGGGCCGTATTCTATACTAGTAATAATTTCCCACGTATTTTCGCTGTCATTGTATACTTTAATAATAAAATCAAAAGTATCATCAAAAACATGAATCCAAATTTGATCTTCAAATGGTGAAATAGGAGGAGTCTTACTTACTGTATAATTTTCTGGTTGCCATAACAGTTTGTCCTCGTTCCAGCGTTTTAGTGCTAAATGCAATCCATTATTGTTTTTATTTGTATTAAACCAAAAATCGTCAATATTTTGATTGGGTACGGTGTCACTTATCACAAGAGACGTGCTATTTCCTAAAACACCTTGAATTTGTGTTTCGTTTATTCTGTACCAACGAGTTCCAATCTTGTACCACCATTGCACCAAACTAGTTACAAATGCATAGTCTCCATCATATCCTGTTTCTCTACTAGGAATAGTTTCATACACATCAGGCGTAATTTCGTTCCACAAACTATTTTCGGATTCATATATTCCCCAACGTGTATTTAGAGTATCTACCCAATATTGATTTCTAAAACTTTTACGTAAAGGTAAGGCGCCTTCAGGAGTTTGCCACACTGGTACATCTGGTCCGAGAATAAGTATTTTGTATGTTCTGTCTGAAATTCCTTCATTGTTACTGGCTCGTAAAACAAATTCAAACTCTGTATTTTTGTTTACTTCAAATGGAGTTCCTTTGATTTGATAATTTTCCAAACGTAATCCTGGTGGCAATTCGCCAGATATTACACTTACGGTGATTCCATCTGTAGATTCCAATGGTAAATCAATTGAAATATTTTCTCTTTCTTGAAATTCAGCTAATTCGCCATTAGTTAATGTCCAGTTTGGTAAAGCCATTTATGCACCTTCCGCAAAATTATCACTTCCTGGTACTCCAAAATCTACATCAACACCTGGATCATCTATATCACCAGAATCTGTACCAAAATCTACATCTGTGTTTTTCAATATATAGTCTATAATACTAGTGATTGTAGTAGATGTGCTACCAAAATCAAAACCAAAAACTCTATCAAGTTCCGCAGCAGTGTAATTGTTAATTGCACTTACATTCAATATTTCTTGATTATTAGCATCTAAACTGGCAGTCAGCGTAGGTGTTGTTTCATTGGCAATTTCACTGCTTATTGTAATTCTTGGACCATCTGTACTTACTGTAACAGAAGCACCGTTTTCACTTACTAAAAAAACTGGTTGTTCTACTGGAGTAGCAATTGTTCTAGTACCATCTGTAAATCTGCTTTGGGCTTGTGTGCTACTTAAATATATAGATTGACCATCGTCACTTGCTCTAATATTCAAAGTTTCTGACGCTAATGGATCAGGTAATAGTTTTCTAAACTGAAATGTATTGCCTGTTTTATCAGCAAATAATCCAAAACCTGTGCCGATATTTTCAGCTGTAATATCTGTAAATGAAGTAACTCGTAAATCTAAATCATCAAAATTTTGATTGGTTTTGATAAAGGCTTCTCGTAAATCGTCGCCTGTGCCATCGTTTGCTAATACACCTACATTAATCTGTTGAATTGCCATCATAGTCTCCGTTTTATATATTTATCAGAAACTAGATTATAAGTTAGCCCAGGTAGTTCCATTCCATACTTGAACAACACTGTCAGTCAAGTTGTAAATAAGCACACCTTCAGTTGCGAGACCACTTGGTCTATCTGGTGATTCAAACGCTGGAAGTTGCATACCATAATTGCCCGCAGCATTGCCAGGACCGCCGATTAATACCCAGTCTGGGCCACCTGATCCGTCATCACCTACATACATATACAGTGCGTTGTTGCTAAAATATACATCACCTTCTGTAGGTGAACCTGGTAGTGTTCCTGAACTAGGCATGTTTAAACCATTACCTTGAATATCAACTTTAGCACTTCCGCCGTTAATCTCAACATTGTTACCAGCACTATTTGATAGAGAATTAACAGAAAGTCTCAAGTTGCCGCCATCTAATTGGTTTGAAAAAGATCCGTTGTTTCCTGATACAGCACCATTAGTGGCTGTGATACTACCGTTTGTAGTAGTAAAGTTTGCGTTAGTTGCAGTCAAACTTGTTAAAATATCAATTGTTTCTGCATTGATAAATTTAATTGTGCTTGTACTGGTACTTGCTGCTGCTTGGTTAAAGGCATCCGCTTCAATGGCAAGACTTGTAGTAGCACCTCGTCCTGTTACGGTGTCTAGTGTATCAGTTTCTTCAGTAAGTAAATCATCAAAACTACCGCTTATTTCAACGGTGTCGTTAACAACTTCTGCTGTAATTCTACCAAAACCAATTATTTGTGTTTTTAGTGGGTATGCATCTAATTCTGTAATACCCACATATCTACCAGTTCCGTCTTGTTCACCGTCGTTCTGTAAATCACTGGTTCTTGATGGTAGTAACGGTGGGGTATATATAATTTTACCAAACTCGTTGGCGATATTAGAATCCTTACCAAAACGTATTTCGCCTGTTCCTGATGGAGGATTGTCAATAACATCAATACCAGATGCAGGAGTAAATACTGCATCACGTATTTCATCATCAGTTCTTCCTGCCTCGTTATCAACATTGATCCAATTACCATTGAACCACGTTAAGATTTGATCATTTTGTACTGGAACTTGATAATCTACATCAGCAACATCGTTCAATGAATTGATTGTGTTTAGATCTGGTTTATTTAAAATAAATGCCGGATCGGTATTGTCAGTTTCGTTCCAATCACTTTGCACTTGAGCTCCAACAGTGTCTCCGTTGACAACTAGGTTTGTTACAGTGATTGTGCCATTAACTCCTAAATCTCCACCAAGCGTAGCGTTACCTGCTGTAACCAATGTGTCACTGTTTAATGTTCCAGCTACACTTAATGAAGACAAGTTTGCAATACCACTGTTAGCAAGATCAAGTTGATCACCAATTGGTATTTCTTTTAGTTTGTTACCGTCATCTGTATCTACTACTAGTGGAAATCTATTTGCCATTCTCTAAATCCTGTTCTTTCTAATA
>Ga0213859_10000963_pt1 | contig 13042 bp, 17 predicted proteins | sample PICome_2_FD_160133 | JGI IMG/M metagenome (GOLD analysis project Ga0213859, IMG submission 160133) | Coastal seawater microbial communities near Pivers Island, North Carolina, United States - PICO304 | ecosystem: Environmental > Aquatic > Marine > Coastal | place: USA: North Carolina... | reverse complement strand
CCGAAGAAGCGTTCCGCCTCGTCCATGTCGGCCGGAAGACCCACCACCAGCGCATGCCACAGGGTGTGGCCGGTCCAGCCCATCAGCACGGCGTAGAACGCCAGGATTCCGCTCGCTGCGGCGATGAACAGCCAGCCCATCGGCTGCCAGCGCCGGCCCGCTGCCGTGACCGGGGCCAGCAGGGGGCTGTGGCCCGTGCTGCGGCCCAGCACCATCTCGGCCACCAGCACCGGCAGACACACCACCAGCACAATCAGCACGTAAAGCAACAGAAAGGCCCCTCCACCGCCCTGGGAAGCCCGATAGGCAAAGCCCCAGAGGTTGCCCAGCCCCACCGCACTGCCGGCGGCCGCCAACACAAACCCCAGGCCTGAACGCCAGTGTTCCTTCACCGCCATCCGCGCGTCCTCTGCCTGGCCATGGCGGGAAGTTTGCCAGGGTTCGGCATGGGAAACTGTTGCCAATCGCCGGATCGACGTGAAAGCCATCAGCGTGCTGGGCTCCACGGGCTCGATCGGCACTCAGACCCTGGAGATCGCCAGGGAGTTCCCCGACCAGTTCCGGGTTGTGGCTCTCACCGCCGGGCGCAACCTGCCCTTGCTGGTTGAGCAGATCGTGGAACATCAGCCGGAGGTGGTGGCTCTCGCCGACGGCGATCTGCTGCCTGAGCTCCGCGCAAGGCTCGAAGCCCTAGAGGCGAACCCGACACCGAAGGTTCTGCCCCAGCTGGTGGGTGGCCGTGAGGGGTTGAATGAGGCTGCCGCCTGGGAGTCTGCCGATCTTGTGGTGACCGGCATCGTCGGTTGCGCCGGCCTGCTGCCCACCCTGGCGGCCGTGCGCGCCGGCAAGGATCTGGCCCTGGCCAACAAGGAAACCCTGATCGCTGCCGGGCCGGTGGTGCTGCCCGAGCTGAAGAAAAGTGGCAGTCGCCTGTTGCCGGCCGATTCGGAGCACTCCGCCATCTTCCAGTGCCTGCAGGGCACCCCCTGGGCCGAAAACGCTCGGCTCTCCACCGGCATTCCCACCCCCGGCCTGCGCCGGATTCAACTCACCGCTTCCGGTGGCGCTTTCCGCGACTGGGAAGCCGCTGATCTGGAGAAGGCGACCGTGGCTGATGCCACCTCCCATCCCAACTGGAGCATGGGGCGCAAGATCACCGTGGATTCCGCCTCATTAATGAACAAGGGGCTGGAAGTGATCGAAGCCCACTATCTGTTCGGCCTCGATTACGACCACATCGAGATCGTCATTCACCCCCAGAGCATCATTCATTCGATGATCGAACTGGCGGATTCCTCCGTGCTCGCCCAACTGGGCTGGCCCGACATGAAACTGCCGATCCTTTATTGCCTCAGCTGGCCTTCCCGGCTCGACACCCCCTGGCGCCGTCTCAATCTCACCGACGTGGGGCAACTGACCTTCCGCAGCCCCGATCCCGCCAAATATCCCTGCATGGAGCTGGCTTACGCCGCCGGACGCTCCGGCGGCACCATGCCAGCTGTGTTGAATGCGGCCAACGAGGAAGCCGTGGCCCAGTTCCTGCAGGAACGGATTCATTTCCTCGACATTCCCGTCCTGATCGATGCCGCCTGCGAACGTCATAAGGCCGATCGGATGGATCACCCCCGTCTCGAGGATGTGCTGGAGGTGGATCAGTGGGCGCGGGACAAGGTGCGCGAGCAGGCGAGCCGCGGCAGCCGGCGGCTCGGAATGACCCCGGTTGCGGCGTGATCAGCCATCACCTGCTGCTCTGCGCCACGCCTGCCAAAGCCAAGTGCTGTGATCCCAGTGTCGGCGCCGCCACCTGGGAGGCGCTCAAGAGCGGCGTGCGCGCCCTCGATCTGGAGAACCCTCAACGACGCGAAGGCATCGTGCTGCGCAGCAAGGTTGATTGCCTGCGGGTGTGTGAGCAGGGCCCGGTGCTGCTGATCTGGCCCGACGGCCTCTGGTATGGCGGCGTGACCCCGGAACGGGTGCAGCAGATCCTGGAACGCCATGTGGTGGGGGGGGAACCCTGCAACGACTGGATCATCCGCCGTACCCCCCTGCGCTCGCTTTGAGCTGATCAAACCAGGCCAGCGCCAGGCGATCCGACCAGCAGCCCGGCTCCAGGCCGTTGCAACGACCATCGCCGCGGCCATGAAAGCCGTTGTGGCCGCCCTGGCGCGTGAGCACAACCGACAGAGGCCCCGCCACCGCAGCGGCGCCATCGCTGATCTGCAGAGCTGCCTGCAGCTGTTGGGCCGCTGCCGCTGGCACCCAGGGGTCATCCAGGGCCTGCAGCAGCAGGGTCGGTGGCAACAGGCTGCGCTGGCTGTGCTTGAGCAACCTAGGCAGCGGTGAAGCGCCGCTGTAATAGCCCTCCACGGACGCAAAGCTCCACCGTGGTGCGGTGATCGCCGCATCAAAGGCGCGGATCGTGGCGGCCTGCTCTCCCCGCGCCATCGCCTCCAGCTGCTGCCGCTCCGGCTCACTCACACCGAAAGGATCGGCCAGGGTCTGGCGCACGAGCCGCTGCAGCAACCAACGCTGGTACACGCGGTTGCGCGGACGCTCGATCGAAGCGCTGCAGGCGGCCAGATCAAGTGGGCTGCTGGCGCAGAAGAGGCCATCGAGCACCCTGGGTGTGGAGAGGGCTGCATTCAGCAGCATGGTGCCGCCCAGGGAGAGGCCAGCACCGAAAAGCGGCAGGGGCCGTTGCGATCCGGCGGCGGCAGCCAGATCCCCGGCGAGCTCCCGGGCTCGGATCAGGGCGGGGAGCAGGTCGCTGTTGCAGGCGGCGGCATAGGTGCCGCCGGCGAGATGGCGACCGGGATCAGCGCCGCGCAGGTTGAGCCGCAACACGGCAAAGCCGCGGGCCTGCAGGGCGAGGCCGAGCCGACGCAACCCCTCGCGCCGGCTGGATCCACCCAGTCCATGCAGCAGCAGCACGAGTCCCTTGGGCCGCTGAAAGCTGGCCAAGGGACTGGGACGATCCAGAAAGGCCAGCAGCTCTCCGGCCGCTGCCGCCCCACTGGGAAGAGCCGGTACAGCAATCTGGAGCGGCTGCCCCTGATCCTGAGGTAACGCCATCGGCCGGAGGGTGTCCCGCAGGGTCTGCAGGTCACCCCCCAGCCAGGGGAAGCGTTGGCGGTAGGGCACAACCCCGAGCTGCTGAAGCAGCGGGCCGCTCACTTCTTGCCGACGCCCAGCTCCTTGAGCTCTCCAAGAAGATCACCCAGCACCTTCTTGGCATCGCCGAACACCATCGAGGTGTTGGCCAGCTCGAACAGATCGTTTTTGATGCCGGAATAGCCAGCGCTCATGCCCCGCTTCACCACAAACACCGTGCGGGCCTGCTGCACATCGAGCACCGGCATGCCGTAAAGCGGCGAATTGGGGTCGTTCTTGGCCTGGGGATTGACCACATCATTGGCACCGAGCACCAGCACCACATCGGTGGCCGGGAACTCGGGATTGATCACATCCATCTCCTTGAGTTGCTCATAGGGCACATCGGCCTCAGCGAGCAGCACATTCATATGGCCAGGCATGCGGCCAGCCACCGGGTGAATGGCGTAATCCACCTGGATACCTGCCGCTTCCAGAGAACGGGTGACTTCGCGCAGGGTGTGTTGCGCTTGGGCCACGGCGAGGCCGTAGCCAGGCACGATCACGACCCGTTCGGCAGCCTCGAGGGTCAGGGCACATTCCTCAACGCTGCAGCTGGTGATGTTGGTGTATTCACCACCACCACCGGAGGCCGCTGCGGATGCTCCCAGGGCCCCGCCGAAGAGCACGGACACCAGGGAGCGGTTCATGCCATTGCACATGACCTGGGTGAGGATCAGGCCGGCGGCACCGACCATGGCCCCCGCCACGATCAAGAGCTGGCTGCCCACCACGAAACCGGCGGCGGCGGCGGCCACACCGGAGTAGCTGTTGAGCAGCGAGATCACCACAGGCATGTCAGCCCCACCGATCGGCAGGGTGACGCCGATGCCCAGCAGGCTGGAAGCGATCACCAAAAGCCAGAGGCCCTGGGCACTCACACCACCTTTGGCAATCAGGTCAACCGCTGCCACGAGGCAAGCAACGGCCAGAGCGATGTTGAAGAAATGGCGTGCCTTGCTCTGCATCCAGGCCGGAGTCGACAGCCAACCCTGCAGCTTGGCCATGGCCACGATCGAGCCAGTGAAGGTGATCGCGCCGACGAACACCGAGATCACGATCGAGACCACTGCGACCATGCCAGTGGCATCGAGCTCGCTCGGGTAGAAGGCCGCGGCCAGTGCCACCAACAGCGACGACATGCCGCCGCAACCGTTGAAGAGGGCGACGGTTTCGGGCATGGACGTCATCGGCACCCGCTGGGCCGTGATGGCACCCAGCACACCGCCGGTAACGGTGCCTCCGATGATCCAGCTCCAAGCGGCCACACTGATGCCGCTCGTGCCCAGATAGTGAATCAGCAGACCGAGCACAGCAAGAGCCATGGCAACGGCTGCCAGTTGATTGGCGCCCCGAGCAGAGCGCACCTTCGAGAGACCTTTGATGCCCAGGGCCAGCAACAGGATGGCGACCAGGTCAATGACGTACTGAAGAATGTCCATCAGCGGTTCTCCTTGCGTGCGGGCTTGCGGCTGAACATGGCGAGCATGCGATCGGTCACCAGGAAGCCCCCGATCACGTTGAAAAGGGCAAAGCCCAGAGACACAGAACCAAGCACCAGCAGAGGGATACTCCCGTTCGATTTGATGATCGCCGTCAGAGCTGCCAGCACGGTGATGCCGGAGATGGCGTTAGCGCCGCTCATCAGAGGCGTATGCAGGGTGGGAGGCACCTTGCCGATCAGCTCGAGGCCCAGGAGGCTGCCGAGCAGCAAAACCCAGAGGGCATTCACAAAACTTGAATCCATCAGTTGGCTCCGGGGGTGAGAACGTCGCCGCGGCGGATGCTGCCGTCCTGGGCGATCAGACAACCGGCGATCAGTTCGTCCTCGGTGTCGAGGCTGAGCTGACCATCCTTGAGGGTGGGCTCCAACAGCGCCAGCAGATTGCGGGCATAGAGCGCACTGGCGTGATTGGGAACAGTGCAGGGCAGATCGTTGGCCCCGATCAGCTTCACGCCCTTGCGATCCACGGTCTGGGAGGGCTGGGTGTCAGCGCAGTTTCCGCCCTGGGCCACGGCCAGATCCACCACCACCGAGCCGGGACGCATGCGATCGAGCATGTCTTCGCTGATCAGGCGAGGCGCGCGCCGCCCCGGCACCTGAGCCGTGCAGATCGCCACATCAGCCTCGGCCAGCTGATCGGACAACTGTTGGCGCTGGGCGGCCAGAAACGCCTCCGAGGCCTGCTTGGCATACCCGCCCGACTCAGCAGGCTTGTCCTCCATCTCCGGGGGATCGATGAAACGGGCCCCGAGCGACTCCACCTGCTCCTTCACGGCGGGGCGGATGTCGCTTACATAGACGACTGCGCCAAGACGGCGGGCGGTGGCCACCGCCTGCAACCCGGCCACACCGGCACCGAGTACCACCACACGGGCAGGTTGGACGGTGCCCGCTGCGGTCATCAGCATCGGGAAGTATCGGTCGAGGGCGCCGGCGCCGAGCAGCACGGATTTGTATCCGGCGATGTTGGCCTGAGAGGAGAGGGCATCCGCCGACTGGGCGCGACTGATCCGAGGCAACAACTCCAGGGCCATGGCCGAGAGGCCTGCGCTCTGGAGTGCACTGGCCAGCTCAGCGTTGCTGTAAGGGGAAAGCAAGCCCACCAGCAGCGCACCGCGGCGCAGGCGGGCGAGAGCAATGGCGCTGGGTTGCTGAACGCAGAGCAGCACATCAGCAGATTCCCAGACCTGGGGATCACCGGGAGGCACCAGCTCGGCTCCCGCCTCGCTGTAGGCGCTGTCCACAAATCCGGCGTTGGCACCAGCACCCTGTTCGATCGTCACCGAACAACCCAGGCTGATGAATTTCCTGACGGTTTCAGGAGAAGCCGCAACACGGGTTTCCGCCGTCGCAGATTCAACAGGTATGAAAAGTCTGGGCAAGATCATGACGCCGTCGACCCCAGTGAGATTACGGGGTCGTGATCACGATTCCGGGAATTTTCCTGAAGATCCGAATGGGCATCCGCAGCACTGGCTAGGCAGAGGTTCCAGTCACGATCCCCCCATGGGCCTCACGGCGATTGAATGTCCTGACGGCGTTTGCCACAGCCACCACGGCGGCCACGCCGTGGAACGCCACGCCATGCAGGAGGTGCTGCAGGAGCACGGCCGAGAGTGGTGTGAGCGCCTGGCGGAGCGCATCTATGAAATGTCGGTGGACACCTTCTCCCAAACGGTGATGCCCAGCCTTCATGCCGCGGGCTGGCAGCGGCGCCACCTCGACTGGGAGTTCAAGCTCGCCGATCAGGAATCAGAACCGGATCGCACCCTGGTGGACGGCATCATCAATGCCACCGAAAGCTTTCTGCGCAGCAGTGAGGTGCATCGCCTGTTCATCCAGGAACTGGTGCAGGGCACCTTTGATGAGGCCAGCGATCAGCACCTGCGCCGATCCGCCGTGCGCGATCTGATCGAAACCGAACTGCTGGTGATGCTGGAGGAACGCCAGGAGGAGCTGCTGGAACGCCTCACCAACCGCTTGATTGGTGAAGCCCAGGGCGATGTCCAACAGGCCCACCTGGCGGCCTACGAAGGGCTGCAGGAGGTGGAACGCCTGCTCACCAACCACACCGAAGCGATCTGATCAGAACAGGGGGCGCACTTCTTGCTCCACCGCCCGGGCCTGGCTCTGCAGTCCCTGGTGGCGGAGCAGGCGGGCCCGCAGGATCAGCGGGTCGATATCGCACTCCTGGCACCAGCAGCGGTGGAGGCACTGACGCTGGTTGTGGCTGGGTCGCGAGGAGGAACGACGGCTGGCCATGGCTGGGCGGGCGAAACCCGATCGCTGTTGGCCGGACGGTAAAGATGACGGAGGGGATTGGAATGGTTAGAAAGACCTATCTTCCGGGCCGGGCCGATCACCTCAAACTCGTTTCAGCTCAGTGGCGGTCCGTTCATCCGGCCGCGACAATGGCAACAACAGCTGATTCAGTTGCTGCGGCGGCGACTTGATCCCGCCAGCACGGCCGGCCGCGATGTGCTGGTGCATGCCGGGCCCGGTGCCGGCAAGACCCTGGGGGCGCTGCTGAGCTTCCGCAGCATGCAAGCGGAAGGGCGACTGCAGCACTTCATGGTGTTCTGCCATCGCACCTCGATCCTGCAGCAGTGGCGCAGTGCCGCCAGTCGGGTGGGTCTGGAGCTGGTGGAGTGGACTGCGGACGGAGACCATCGCCAGGCCGATGGCTGGCTGGTGACTTATCAGGGGGCCGGGCGGCAGCGGCAGAGCCTGTTGGCGGCACTGGCGCGCTGGCGCCCGGAGGGACTGCTGGCGATCGCCGATGAAGCCCACCATTTAGGGGTGGATCCGGAGGAAGCGGATGGGCCGATCTGGGGACGCACCTTTCTCGATCTCAGCCAGCACTGTCGCCTGAGGCTCGGACTCACCGGCACCCCGTTCCGTGCCGACAACCTCGCCTTCTGCGCCGCGCGACGCGTGCGCGTGGACAACGGTGGCGGACTGGTGGAACAGATCAGCCCCGATCTCAGCGTGGAGCCACGGGAGCTGATCGCCGCCGGAGATGTACGCCCACTCGAGTTCCGTTTTCAGGATGGCTGGGTGGAACACAGCCGCGAGGGCCTCCCCGATCGGGATGTGTCGCCGCTCTCCGCCGAACAACGGGAGAGCTGGCGGGCCCGCAACCTGCGGCGGGCCATCCGCCTCTCCGACTCCAGCAGCATCGCTCTGCAACTGCTGCTACGGGCCAGGCGGCAACTGGCGACAGTGCGCAAACGCCACCCCCGGGCGGCGGGACTGGTGATCGCCCGCGACATCGACCACGCCAGCAGCATCAGCCGTTTGCTGGTGGAGCAGGGCGATCGAGTCGATCTGGTGCATTCCCAGGATCCGGAGGCCTCGCAGCGCCTGGGCACGTTTGAGAACGGCAGGGCCGATTGGCTCGTGAGCATCGACATGTGTGCCGAAGGGTTCGACGCGCCCCGCCTGCGGGTTGTGGCGTATCTCACCACTGTGGTGACCCGAAGCCGCTTCCTTCAGGGGATCACCCGAGCCGTGCGCATGAGCGACGAGCGGGCGGCGACGGAAGCGATCCCCAGGGATCCCTCCTTCATCTTTGCTCCAGCGGACCCACTGCTGATGGGCTACGCCCGCACCTGGGCCTGCTCCGAGCCTTACCGGATCCGCACCCAGGTCCCCGATGAAGCGGCAGACGAAGGAGAAGGCACCAGCTGGCGCGGTCCGAGCCTTCCTCTGGAAGCTGTGAACGATGGAGCCGGGGCCGTGATCCGCATGCGCACTCCCGAACTTCCCCGCTTTTTGCAGCGTTGACGACACCTTTCTGCAGAGAAAAATGCGACGTTCTGCGAATGAAGGCCTGATCGGTCCCCTTGAACCATCAGCCTGATCACCATCTGGGAGCAGATCATGGATACAGCAATGGAACGCCGCGTCAGCGTCGCCACATGCTGGGCCACCACCCGGATCGCTGTTCTCGACAGCGCTGAGCGTTACGAGGACAGCTATGCGATCACCCAGGAATTCCGGGAATGGATCACCTGCATCGGTGACCATCCCGAGCTCCTGGAGGAGGCGGTGTTGATGGTGAGTCGCGGCCCGAGCAAACGACCGCGCCTCATCGAAGACTCCGAAGACCCCCTGCAGATCTGAAGAGAAGATCAAGCCCATCGCCTCAATGCGTCACTCCGCCCTCGCGATGACCCTGGCACTCGGGTTCACTCGCCAAGCAACAAGAGCCCGGTTTAGAGTTAACTCATAACCGCTCCGCTTTAGCTATGGCTGCTGAGACCGGCCTCCATTCCGGCGCCACCGCTCCTGACACCGAGAATCTGGTGATCATCGGTTCGGGGCCCGCCGGCTACACAGCGGCGATCTACGCCGCTCGCGCCAATCTCAGCCCCCTGCTGATCACCGGGTTTCAACGGGGCGGCATCCCCGGCGGTCAGTTGATGACCACAACACACGTGGAGAACTTTCCGGGATTCCCGGACGGTGTGTTGGGCCCCGATTTGATGGACCTGATGAAGGCCCAGGCCGAACGCTGGGGCACCCGCCTGCTCGAAGCCGATGCCGACGCGATCGACCTGAGCCGCCGCCCCTTCCGCATCGAAGCCGACGGACGCAGCATCCAGGCCCAGGCCGTGATTCTCGCCACCGGCGCCAGCGCCAATCGCCTCGGCCTGCCCCAGGAAGAGCGCTTCTGGAGCAAGGGCATCAGTGCCTGCGCCATCTGCGATGGCGCCACTCCCCAGTTTCGCAACGAGGAGCTGGCGGTGGTGGGCGGTGGTGATTCCGCCTGCGAAGAGGCTGTGTATCTCACCAAATACGGCAGCCACGTGCATCTGCTTGTGCGCTCCGGCCAGTTGCGCGCCAGTGCAGCGATGGCCGATCGGGTGCAGGCCAACCCCCAGATCACCGTGCACTGGCACACCGAGGTGGCTGACGCTGAAGGCGATGACTGGCTGGCGTCACTGCGACTGCGCCACCGGGAAAGCGGCGACGAGCGACACCTGCCGGTGCGCGGTCTCTTCTATGCCATCGGCCACACGCCGAACACCGAGTTGGTGCAAGGCCAGCTCAGCTGCGATGCCAAGGGCTATCTGGTGACCCAACCGGGCCGGCCGGAAACCTCGGTGGAGGGCGTGTATGCCGCCGGCGACGTGGCCGATGCGGAATGGCGCCAGGGCATCACCGCGGCCGGCAGCGGCTGCCAGGCGGCCTTGGCGGCGGAACGCTGGCTCAGCCATCACAACCTGGCGAGCCTGGTGAGCCGCGACAGCGTGGAGCCGGCCCAGGCCGCCACCCCCCAGGCCAGCGAAACCACCACCGAAACGACCTACGACCCTGATGCGCTCTGGCAAAAGGGCAGTTACGCCCTGCGCAAGCTCTATCACGACAGCAGCAAGCCCTTGCTCGTGGTGTACACCTCCCCCAGTTGCGGGCCCTGCCACGTTCTCAAACCGCAACTGAAGCGCGTGCTGGATGAGCTGGACGGCCGAGCTCAGGGCGTGGAAATCGACATCGAAGCCAATCAGGAGGTCGCCCAGCAGGCCGGGGTGAATGGCACTCCGACTGTGCAACTGTTCTTCGGGAAGGAACTCAAGCAGCAGTGGCGCGGCGTGAAGCAGCGCAGCGAATTCCGCTCCGCGATCGAGGCTCTGCTGGGGGCACCTGTCTGAGGATGGGCTCAGCGACGACGCGGACCGCCGGGTCGGTTGCCACCGGGGCGACCACCCGGAGCACCGGCGTTGCGCTCGCGGTAGGTGATGCGGCCGCGGGTGAGGTCGTAGGGACTGATCTCCACCAGCACTTTGTCGCCGGCGAGGAGTTTGATGCGGAACTTGGTGAGCTTGCCGGCGGCACGGCAGAGGCACTGGTGACCAGCGGGCTGCTCGAGGGTGACGAGATAGAACCCGTTGCCCTGTTCTTTTTCAATCACACCCGAGGTTTCGATCATCCGGCAGTGCCACAACGCAAAGTTGATTTCAGTTTAGAAGGCCGCCTGCAGCCCCACGCAGCCGGATTGCCCTTAGGGTCAACGCCCCGATCGACGTCGCCATGATTCTTCCGCCCCTCAGCCTCGACCTCGGCCTGTTGCTGATTTCGATCGGGGTGGTGAATCTGTGGCGGGCACGTCAGAGCTCCACCTAATCTCGATTCATCGAGATCTTGTCATCGTGTCTGAATCCGCTCTTGTCGCCTTCGCTTCCCTGGTGCAATCCGATTCGCAGGTCCGCGAACAGGTGCGTCAAGCCCCTAGCCCCAAGCACGTGGTGGATCTTGCCAGCGAAAAGGGTCATGAATTCACCCAGGCCACGCTGATGAAAATGCAGGCCGAAAAAATGAAGCATGTGCACGATGACCACCTCAACGGTGCCTCCAGCTGGGGTGAGGCGCTGCTGCTCTGCTTCAGTGGCCACGGCTGAGTCGACCCTGCTGCTGCACAAGCCTTATGGCGTGCTCAGCCAGTTCACCCCGGAACCAGGCAGCCGTTGGCGCTGCCTGGCTGATCTGGTGCCAGTGCCCCATGTTTATGCCGCCGGGCGTCTCGATGCAGACAGTGAAGGATTGCTGCTGCTCACCGCTGAAGGACGGCTCCAGCATCGCCTCATCGATCCCCGCTTCGGCCACTGGCGCACCTACTGGGTGCAGGTGGAGGGCATCGCAACTGAAAAGCAACTGAAGCAACTACGCGACGGCGTGCTGGTGCAGGGGCGCCAGACCCTGCCGGCTCGGGCACAACGCCTCCGCCACGACCACATCCAGCAGTGGCCGGATCGAGTGCCGCCGATTCGTGAACGGCGCTTCATCCCCACCGATTGGCTGGAATTGAGCCTGCGGGAGGGGCGCAACCGCCAGGTGCGACGCATGACAGCCGCCGTCGGGCTACCGACCCTGCGCCTGATCCGCAGCGCCATCGATCTGATGGACGGGGGGCATCCCTTGAACCTGAACGGTTTGGCGCCTGGCGCCTGGCGGCCCGTGAGCACTGAGGAACGGCTCCGCCTTCAGGCCCTGCTCAGCCGCCGGGCACAGAGCCAACGAGCGTGACAGCGCGGAACTCGATGCCCTCCACCACTCGCCAGGGCTCGCTGGAGCGATCGGCGTAGTGCACGTTCTCAAAACCGAGCGCCTCGAAATCAGCGAGGAACGCCTGCTCCTGCCAGGCGCCGCTGATGCAGCCACTCCACAGCTCCGGGTCCTGCTGCAGGGCGAGGGGCACGGGCCGATCACAGACGATGTCGCTGATTGCCACCCGACCGCCGGGGCGCAGCACACGCCGGATGTTGGCCAGCAACCGCTCACGGGCGGAGGGATTCACCAGGTTGAGCACGCAGTTGCTGAGCACAAGATCAACACTGGCATCAGTCACCAGGGGCTGCCCGTTCGTCGTGGGGGCGTCGAGAGCCTCGATCGCACCCTCCAGAAACTCCACATTGGCCACACCGATCCGCTGAGCCACCACGGGCGCTGCCGCACGGGAGAGGGCGAGCATCTCGGCATTGCGATCCACCCCGAGCACCCGGCCGCCGGCCCCTACCACCTGGGCACAGATGAAGGCGTTCTTGCCGCTGCCGCTGCCCAGATCAAGCACGGTGTCACCCGACTGCACCCAGCGGGTGGGATCACCACAGCCGTAATCCCGCTCCACCACCTCGGCAGGGATCACCTCGAGCAGGGCGGCATCAAAGGCCACAGGGGTGCAGAGACAGGCTTCGCGCTCAGCCGCAGCAGCGCCATACCGCTGCTGAACCGCATCGGTCTGATCAAGGCCCGCAGGGCCGCAGCAGGACGCCATGGTGAGTTCAGCGAATCCGGGCATTCTGGCGATCATCAGCCCAGAGCATGCTGCAGCTCCTGAACGGTCTGCCATTGACCGTAGTAGTAGTTAGCGGTGGCACGTCGGTCGCCATCCTCAAGGCTGTCGAACGCGTCGAAGCCAAGGCTGCGCCAGAGCTCATGACCGCAGGCGCGGCTGAGTTCACGCTCCGCTTCTGCAGCGAGATTGTCGAGCCGACGCTGGAGGTTCTTGACTTGCGCGACAGACATGGACTCAAGGGCAGACCTGCACAACCCTAACGCATCGTTAGTACAAACCAACCATTGGCTTACGTGAGATCGCGACGCCGAGTCTGCAGCGTTCAGAAGGGCAGTTTTTTCTTGGCGTCCTTGTCGAGATCTTTCTCCATGTCGCGCAGACGCTTGAGAATCGTGGTGTAATACTCGTTGAGATAAGACTCCAGCGTAGTGGTTTCCGCAGGGTCGAGACCGAACGCCGCATAACTTGCTTCCATCGGCGCATCGAGACGGGCGCCACCACCGGTGACTTCCGCAAAGGCCAGGCGTTCCGCCACATTGACGGCTGGCTCAAAGAAATTGCAGATGCCGCGCATCAGCTCCAGAAGAGCAGGC
>Ga0213859_10000959_pt1 | contig 13089 bp, 30 predicted proteins | sample PICome_2_FD_160133 | JGI IMG/M metagenome (GOLD analysis project Ga0213859, IMG submission 160133) | Coastal seawater microbial communities near Pivers Island, North Carolina, United States - PICO304 | ecosystem: Environmental > Aquatic > Marine > Coastal | place: USA: North Carolina... | reverse complement strand
TCAAGACTAATGTAACTCTTGTGTTCTCTGTTGCACAAGCATGTATGGCAATGAAGGCAGGTGCTACCTATCTGTCTCCCTTTGTTGGACGTTGTAATGACAATTCCTTCAGTGGTGTTGAATTGGTCCGTGCTATTGCAACTTGTCGTTCTGTCCATGGCATGAAGACTGAAGTGCTTGCTGCATCTCTGCGTGATGCACATCATGTCTCTCGCTGCTTCATGTATGGTTCTGACATTGTTACGATGCCAACTAAAGTGTTCAATGCAATGTATGACAGTGTGTTGACTCGTGAGGGACTTGCTATCTTCCAACGTGATTATGAAGCATCTCTTGAAGCACTTAATGCACCTGAAGTAACTGTGTTCTGATTATGTACGAAGAACTAAATTGTTTTGAAGAAGCACTAAAACATTTTGGCACTCGTGTTGAAGTGATCACTGCCATGGAAATGGCACGAAAAATCTCTGCCGAGGATGCCTACCAGATGATCAAGGATGAACTGAAAGAAGTCAAGAAGTGCCGTAAAATGTTTAACAAAAACAATGACTGCTAAAATCTATGAGTCACCTGATGGTGGCAAGACAGTTTATATGCGTGAGATGGGTAGTGATGAACCACGTCGTCAGATCTACCCAGATATCATGAATGAAGTGCAGGCAACATCACCATATAATGATGGGTGGACACAAGAATTCTACAGGAATCAGTGGCCACCTTTTGTGCCTGAGGGGTTTAAAGATCAGTATGAAAACTATCAAGCAGTTCTTGCAGATGGTTGGGAGTTCACTGATGATGGATTCTGGATTAAATGTACTTAATAAATAAGTAAATAAAGGAAGTATGGTTGTAAGATGGCAGCGCAATTAACCGCCACTGGGGTTACTTTTAGTGATGGTACATCATTATCTTCTAAGTATTCCGTATTAGCACAAAACACTGTAAGTGTATTCTACCAGGCAGCAGCACCAACTGGTTGGACACAAGTTACTGCACACAACGACAAAGCGTTGCGCTTGGTTAATGGTGCTGGTGGTGGATTTGGATTTGGTGGTAATTCTGGTTCTGGTGGCAGTAGTTTTACAACAGTTTTTCCATCAACTACTTCAAGTGTTGCCGTTAGTTTTACTGCAACAGCCCCTGTAAGTGGCACTGTTGGTGGTCATACTTTGACTACCTCTGAGATTCCTGATCATACTCACAACTCTAATGTTGGTGGAACTGCAAACGCTTCTGGTGGTGGTAGTAGTTTTAGAGTTCCAGGATCTTCTAATACTGGTGGTGTTAATTCTCCTGGTGGTATTGGACAGGCTCACGATCACCCATTCTCTGGTACAGTGACTCTTAATGCTTCTGGATCTGGCAATATTGACTTGAGGATTCAGTATATTGATGTAATCCTTTGCTCATTCGCTTAATATGGCACGTTTAACAGGCAATGGGGTTCAATTCGATCTGCTGGACCCAAATAATAAGATAGATTCTTTTTATTGGTTGTATCCTGCAGGAACTAGGAAGTTGTTTTTCCAAGCGACTGCACCAGTTGGGTGGACTCAAGATACATCTATGGGTGGAGATAAAGCTTTAAGGGTTGTGAATGGAACTGGTGGTGTTCAGGGTGGAACAACTGCCTTTACTACTGTCCTTAGTTCAACAAGTGGTAATCTTAGTGTTACGATTAATGAGACTTTGCCAGTAAATGTAACGCAGGGTCAAGGAACTATTATTGGTAATCATACTCTATCTTTAACAGAGTTACCAGATCATACACACCCATCTAATGTTGGTCCTACTGGTGGTGCCAATGCTACACCATTTAGTAATACTGGTGCTCGCACTGTCAGTGGTAATAATGCCACAGGAACTATGAATGAGTCAAGTGGTGGTGGAGCACACAATCACCCATTTAGTGGATCTACAACAATTAATGATACATTTGCTAATAGTATTGATCTTGCAGTAAATTACGTTGATGTTATTATCTGCTCATTGAACTAAATATGGTATACTAAATTAATTAAGTGATTTGTTATGGCGCAAATTAAACCTGGTAATTTTTGTCCTTTAATTGGAGAGGACTGTAAAGGACTTGAATGTTCCTGGTATACTCAAATTAGGGGTCAGAATCCTAATACTGGGGAATCTGTAGATGAATGGGGATGTGCTATTACATGGATGCCCATGCTACTTATTGAAAACTCTCAACAGCAACGTTCAACGAGTGCTGGCGTGGAGTCATTTAGGAATGAGATGGTGAAGGCAAATTCAACTAACATCGATGTCTTATCTGCAGCGGCACAGATGCTGAGTCAGGCAAGAGATCAAAAAGTAATTACAGCAGATGTAAAAGAGGTAGAAGAATGAAACAGTTTACCTTAATCGAGGCAGACAAGTATATCAGAATTGATGGTCTTGGTATCTTCTTTACTGAAGAGAACTGGCCATTTGCTGATATTGAGCATCTGTGGGCAATTCAGTGGAAGGATAATGGTACTGAAGATGGTGTCGGTGAGGTAGAATATGATTCTCCTGTCCCAAATACTCCTGCTACTCGTAAAATGATTGAACGTTATGTTGATCATTTTAACGCTGAGAAGGAACGTCAGGAGGAAGAGAAGCGTAAGCAAGAAGAGGAAGATAGGAAGCAAGCATTGTCTTGGCAAGAGGCAATGGCAGAATTAGAAGGTCAGATGGAGGAGATGCAGAAGAGACATGATGATAATCTTCGTAGCATGAACTCTGATCATGATCAGCAACTGCAGAAGATGGCTGCTAATCATGATAGTCAGATGGTCTCAATGCACTCTCTTCAAGAGAAGGTTGCACACGATGCCAGTGAAGAGATTCATAAAACTCACCAGCGTATTGCACAAGCACATGAAGAATTCTTCTATGGTGAAGAAAGAATTCAAACTAATGTCAGTGAGAGTGAGAGGAACTTCCAGTTTGAAGCAGGATATGAGAACCTAACTGTATTTGATGGTAACGTTGATCCTTCACTGTTTGATGATGCTGTAGATGAATCTCTCTTTGAAGTTGAAGAAGCAGATATTGTATCACCAGATCAGGTTCCTACAGCAGTTCTCCTTCCCGAAGAGGAAGAGCAAGAGGATAATGTGGAGGAGGAAGATGATGATACTCCAACAGTAAGTAATTTTGATGACATTGACCTTGGTCTGCTTGACAATGAGTTCAGTCTTGAGTTATTATTTGAGGAAGACAGCACGGAGCAAGTCGTCTCTGAGATCGAAGAACTGATCGCAGAGGAAGAGTCTGAAGTCCCTGACGCCTCAATCCCTGATAATGAACCAACAACTGATTGATAACAACTACGTCATTGTTCCTGACTTTATATCTAAAGAGAAAGCACAAAGTTTAGCAAAGCAATTCAAAGAGTATTGTGATACTCATGAACTTCCCGATGACCCACAAGTGTCGGGAAGTAATGCTAAGTATGAGTTTAAACCATTCATTGAATTGTTGGTTCAGAAGAATCAGCATGTATGTGAGTTAGTTGGCGAATCTGTTTTGCCAACTTATTCTTATGCCAGAGAATATAAGAAGGGTAATGTCCTTGTAGGACATGTAGATAAACCACAATGTGAGATATCACTCACCATTAATTTGGAGTGTGATGAAGTATGGACTATCTGGATTTACACACCTTCAGGTGAGAAGAAGTGTGTTGATTTGAATCCAGGTGATGCTATGTTGTATTTGGGTATGGTTGGGGAGCATGGTAGGGATGCTTTTAATGGAGAATCTTGCACACAAGTATTCTTACATTATGTCAGGCTGCATGGTCCATGCTTCAAATACTATTTTGATAAAGATCATCGATACAGGGAAGATTTAGTTAAGACTACTACAACAATTTCTGGTGAGAATAAGTTGCTAGAGTATGTCAAAGTTTATGACAACATCTTCACACCAGAAGAATGTGAGATGATTCTTGATGAGTATCAGGACTGTGAGCACTGGGCACCAGCAGGTGTTAGTTCTAATAATACACAGAATCCTAGTGTTCGTAACTGCGATATTATATCCATCTCTACACCACAGATCATCAATAAGAATAGATTACATCGTAATATGATTGATAAGATGATCTTCAAGAAGGCAAATGAAGCAGCACAAAGATACATTAAAGACTTCCCCACATGCTTCTTGAAGTCTGATAGTGGATATGATCTATTAAGATATAAGAATGGTGGGTTTTACAGAGAACATACCGATAGTTATCAAGAGCAACCAAGAACTGTTGCTATGTCTATCAATCTAAACGACGATTACGATGGTGGTAACATGGCATTTTTCAATCAAGAAGTACAAATTAGAGCAGGAGCAGGTAGTGTAATCATGTTCCCAGCTAACTTCATGTATCCACATCAGATCATGAATGTCACGGAAGGAACACGATACTCTATTGTAACTTGGTTTACTTGATGCTATAATAATAAAAAATGGAGTTAATTAATGGCGTTGGCTGAATCGGTTAAAGAATCTCTTGATGATGCAAGTTCATCACTTCGCAATGCTTTGGCATTTGCTGCTCGCGGTGAAAAACCACATGTGTGTAAGAGCATCGCAGAGATGATTGCTAACATTGAGAACCTTACTACCATTGAGGACATCTTTGATAAGTTGGAGAATCGTAAAGATGGTGATTCTGGCAAGTGGGGTCCACTGACCGATCTTGGTGAATAATTAAGCGATCCCAAAGAAATCGGACATCTCTTATAGATACTGTTATAATATGAACACATCAAGAGAGGTGCCCATGCCAGTCAATCTTCATCAAAAGTTCAACCACTATCTGCACACTCCTAAAAAATTAGATCTGCAAGACGTTGATGAGCGTGTCATTGGTTATGGTTGGACTGATGATGGTAAGAATCTAACTGGTTACTATGTCCAAACAGAGACTCATCGTATGTACTTTGATTTGAAGGAGAACTTTAAATACAAAGAGATATGGGAGAAAACTGCATAGATAATATATTACGATAGTGATCTATGGAATGGGACGATCAAAAAAGAAGAGTTTTAAATAGGGTGGGGTTATTGTGCCTCGCCCTTACTAATGACTATAGAAAAGAGAACTACTGGCGTATTGATAGAATAGAAGCGACTGAAGGGGTTACTCTTGAGACAAAGTTTAAGCGTAGAGAACTTGATAATAACTTAGACATTGGTCTATTTGTTATCGATTGTGAAAAACGCAATAAAAAATACTTTAAAATTGGTATGATTAATGAGGATCTTGAGCTGACTCCTCATGCCTTTGTAGACTTTACCACATCCAGAGTACATAGAGTAAAGGGCAAATCAGCAGACAAGAATGTACATTGGGACCTTGATGATTGCATACGATTGTGTGATTGGAGAGGATATTACTTAAACAAAGATCCCGAGTGAGTATTATGGGAATGTATGACACTATCATAAACTATTATGATGTGGGACCTGGATTTTATCGTAAAAAATTGCAAACAAAGGATATTAACCAACCAACAATGATGGTGTATTGGTTAGATCCTGTGGGGCATTTATGGTCTCTTAATTATGATGGAACTCATGACTTCTGTGAAGATGAGAATAGTATATTAAAGTTTAAATGGGTTAGGAATGGTAATCATGGTAAGTGTTCACCATTCTTATACACTGGTATGATTACAGTGTATCCTGAGGTGTGGGACTGTAAATACGCACCATTCCCAGAATGCAGACTGTTGTTCCGTAGGGGTGTTCTTGAAGTGGTTACCAGTATCTCCAAAAACAAATAATCTGTGCTATAATTGGTCCACACCGTGTGAGAAGACATGCAACCCTGGGAACGCATTGAACTTAGACTCAAAGAGATTGAGAAGAAGATCGAAGACATTCGCGAGGATGTTAATTCTTGGAAGCCTGCTGAGTGGGAATCATACTATGAGAATGATCCATTCACGAAGGCAAATCTTCAAAAAGAAAGAGAATTTAACATGGCAGAACAGCGTTACGCTGACATGCGGGCACAACTTGATCTCACTGGTGATGTAGATTTAGATTATTGGTATGGATCATGAACCCAGATGACATAAAGTTGGAGAGCATGGGCAAATCTTTTGAATATGAGAAGGTTGCCCGTGAGATTGATGCGCTTGAAGATGTGAATATGCTGCGAAAAGTAGCAAAGTCTTATGTTAAATTGTTCCTTAAGCAAAAGGAGACTATTGCATCTATAGCAAATATGAAGATTGGGGAGATATAGTTGCACATTTGGATACATATGTTAGACTCGTATCGAAAAGGACGAATCAAATGAATCCAAAGTTCGACAAACGACAATGGGAACTTATTCTTAGTGCCCTAAAAGAGCATCAACGACATGAAATGTGTGGTACTAAGTGGTATCGGGAGTATGCTGATGTAATCACTGCAATTGAAAATAGTATGCTCAATATTAGTGAGGCAACTGAAGGTGACTGGGATGACTTTTGGGCAAGCGATTCACCTGGATTAACATCAAATAGCATGTACTAATGACTGTTCCATTTTATATTGAGGAACCTAATACCTGGAAGCAAGTACAGGTTCCTCCTGACATCATTGAATATTGTGACGAGTTTACACTCGATGCAGATCGTGAAGACTTGCGTTATATTGACTGTGTATGGATGCATATGGGTTACTATGGCACACCAGCACATATTATGAAGGCGGTTCGTGAGGAATATCGTCAACGAATCATGACAGTAACCCCAATCTTTAATTGATTCTTTATAGATACATTGAACCATAAGGTGACTATGAAAGTAGGAATGATCGGACTTGGACGGATGGGCGAAGGAATGTCCCGCCGTCTCATTGCAGCAGGACACGAGGTACATGGGTATCGTAACAATTATAAAAAAGCAAATGAACAATATGAGAAGGGTTATATCAGTGGATGTACCACTTCTCTGGAAAGCCTTGTTCAAGTAGTACATCAAGGTAACGCAATCTACGGTGAGAAGTCAGGTGAGACAGTATACATGCCTGGTGTCTTCATGATGGTTGTGCCAGCAGAGACAGTAGAGGACACACTCAATGAGTTACTACAATTTTGTCGTGAAGGAGATATTATTATTGATCATGGCAATAGCAATTTTAAGGACAGTAGGAAGAGAGCAGAGCGTCTGGCAAAGTTGGGCATCGCGTATCTTGACTGCGGCACTAGTGGTGGTGTTTACGGTCTGGAGCGTGGATACTGTCTTATGGTTGGTGGCGGAAATACTGCAGTCGATACCTGCCGTCCAATCTTTGATGCACTCGCACCAGGCATCAAGTCTGCCCCCAGGACTCAACCTGACAGCAACTTCACTTGGTATCCCGAGGAGTATGGATGGATGCATTGCGGTGGTCCAGGCGCTGGTCACTTCGTAAAGATGGTGCATAATGGCGTAGAGTATGGTATCATGCAGGCATACGCTGAAGGATTCAACATCCTACATGAAGCAAACGCAGGTGCCAAGTACGTCAAAGCAGGAGACGCAGAGGTTGCGCCAATGGACAACCCTGCCGATTATCAGTATGATATTGACGTTGCTAAGGTTGCTGAGTTATGGCGTCGTGGTAGCGTGGTTGGTTCTTGGTTACTTGATCTTACCGCTGATGTTCTACGGAGCGATAGAGAGCTTAGCAAATTCGATGGGGGAGTTAGCGACAGTGGTGAGGGTCGTTGGACGGTTCACGCTGCTGTGGATCTTGGTGTACCCGCTCCTGTCATCAGCAATGCGCTGTTTGCGCGTTTTGAGTCGCGCCGTTTGGGTGCTTTCACTGCCAAGGTTCTGAATGGTATGAGAGCAATGTTTGGAGGACACGACGTGCGATGATCTCTTCAATCTTTATATTCTCTTTCGTCATTCTCTTGACAATTACGCTAGAATTAACCTGGCCAGTTAAAAAATCTAAATATGGACCACGCTGATCATACTACGTTGGAGCACGCAATTCACATGTTACTCTGTTGTCTCGCTGGACTAGGTATTGGCACTCTCGCAGTTTGGGGGTATAATAAGATCAAGGAGAACAAGAACCACAATCCTTAATCATGTACGAATCTTCTGAGGAACAATTAATGATGTCTTACGCTGAACAACGAGAAGAGCGCCTGCGGAATGCAATCTCTGAGTGGACTCTTGAAGATGAGGTCACTGCAAGTGATGCTTATGATTCCATTATTAAAATGGTTAAAGAAGATGCATTGTACTTTAAAAAGAACTACGACAAGTGCAGGGATCTCCTTTTTAAGATGGGACACTATGGTCCACTAGAGGATATGGTATCAGAACCTGAACCACATCTCAAACCTGTACCAGGCACATTTGAGTTGCTGCAAGACCAGACGTGATGTGATATGATATTGGGGTAACGCACAAGACACCATGTCTTATCCCCTTGGCATTGACAACCCCATCGTCGTTAAGCAGGTGATGGGTAGCACAAACTGGGCACTGTACTGGAGGGAAGATTGGATCAAGATCGGCACCTTCCCCAATGAGTTCGTAGCAATGGGTGCTCGCCGTGCCATCCTGAATGGTATGGGTTACAACTGAATAACTGTCACAAGGGGGTTGCCAGGAGACTGGTAACCCCTTATTATTAAATCAGTTCAGACATCCACCATGCGATCCACATTCACTGAGTTCAAAGAGACTCAGCAAGCGCGTGAGGACATTGCCGCTGCTGTTCTCAAGCACACCCATGCTCTGTGCAGTGCCTTGGAGCAGAACTTCAAGCAACGTCATCCCAATTCTGATCCTTACAAGTTCCACATTGAGACTGGTCGTAAGTATCACAAGATTCTGATGGAGACTGAATCACAGTCTCAATCTGTCCATGCATTTGTGGATAAGAAGACTGGTGAAGTGTATAAGTCCGCCAGTTGGAAGTCTCCTGCTAAAGGTGTTCGCTTTGATCTGCGACTGATTGAGCAGCGTGAGTGGTTGTTTGAGCACGCAGATTGGGCAGGTTCTTACTTGTATGTGAGGTGATTATGAATCGAACTGAATCTGTAGCATATGGTTCTCTTATTCTTTTATTGACTGTGTTGACTATTCACACTGTAAATGTTGAACAAGAGAGACCAGAACGTCGGGAAAGTATTTGTACAACACTTCCACAACCACATCCAGATTGTCCCCAATGAATTATACAAAGGAGCAGCTGATTGATGCATTGTGTGCAGAGTATGATTATCTCTGCCACGATGATTTTAATCCTGATACTGATCCCACATTGGATGAGTATCGTGAGGATATTGAAAAACTTACAGTTGATGAGTTAATTGAAGAGACATCAACTGATGAACACTTCACCCTTGAGGAGTTTATGGAACGATGGGCATGACCACCACACATAAACTGATCTTTGTAGCATCCTTCATATGGATGCTACAATGGGGAACAAGAGTTACCACGGTAGCGATCAATGCTCTATTTTGAGACAAGTGGGTATGGTTATCCAAAGTATCTCTGTGAGGATATACTTTGGTGGTTTGCTAAATCATTCTACCCACGGCATAAGATTGACATCACTGTAAACCATCGTGGTATGAAGCGCGAGGGTGTTTATGGTTGGTGTGACATCATGGAGAGGGAGCGTAAACCACGCACCTTCCTGATTGAGATTCAATCTAATCTTGATAAGAGAACCTATGCAGAGACATTGGTACATGAACTTATTCATGTAGGACAGTGGATCGATGGTGATCTTACCTTGAAGCAAGGCACACTTTGCTACAAGGGACGCAAGGTCAGTGGTGACATGAATGCACCACATGAGATTGAAGCACATGAAGGTGAGAGAGATCATCTTCTCAAGTTCATGTGTGACAGTGGCAGAGTATGGACGGGGTTGTAAGTGTCACAATCACTTGGCCGCGGCGACCATACCATGTATACTAAGCAAAGAGGGGTAAACCATAATGTGTTCCCTTACGCGGAACCGCCCCTCTCATCAACCCCATGGAGAACACCATGTTTGAAGATCAAGTCAACTCTGAACTCAACATCATCGAGGACGAAGAGATGATCGATCTCAGCGTACCTGATGAGTACAACGAGTACAACTATGACACGATGGTGCGCTGGCGCAACCTCAATCCTCTGTCTGAGTGACACTTGACACTCTGACCTTTATAAATTAAAATCAAGGAGTCTAATTACCGAGCAATGGCATCTAAGTATCTTTACATCGTTGAGCACTATGTTCCCTTCCCACAATCTGAATACGGTGGTATCTGGAATGTGATTGCTGACAATGATGAAGAGTGTTTTGATCTGATCACAGATGCAGACAGTTCTGACTTCAATGTGCAATACTATGGTGATCTTCGTGAGAACATCACCAATGCCCAAGTTTACAAACTTGATGAAGAGAACGTTGTCTCTGGCATTGTAGAGGAGTTCACCACATGAACATCACTACACTGGATCCCCAGTTCGTCAAATCACAAAAAGATCGGATGACGCACCTCCAATCACAATTGGAGAAGATTGTCACTGAGATGAAGAACATTCAGGAGTTTTTAAATGAATTCGACCGACCCAAAGCATGATGAGTCAATGCTAGAGATTGAGGAGTTCTACATGGGACGACTCGGTGATCTGGTAGAGAGTAGTCGCTTCAATGATGCAGATGCTATCTTTGAGGAGTTCGTTATTGATGGCGAAGAACCGACTGAGTACCTCTTCATCTCTGATATGACCAATGCCATATAGTCCACGTATCGATGACTATGTAATCTGGCATACAACTCCCCACCCTCAATCGGGGTGGGTTTATTTTGTATCCGAGTATTACATAACAATAGAGATTGGTGTCAGATGTAAGGACGATGAGAACATCAAGGATTGTCCTATACATAAGAAGACACATTGTTTATTATTATGCTTCCCAGAGAATTGGGGAGAACTTGAATATGTGAAGAATAGGAGACAAGAATGATCACATCAGGCATTTTAGATATTTTAGATCAGGAAGGGATTGATAACACCCTTGAACGCATTGATTTGCTGCAAGAATGGTGGATTCCTCGCGGCATTTATGGTGGTAAAGAGAAGAAGTTTGCTCCCGATGAGGACAATCCGATTGACTTCCATACCATTGGTGCTGCAACATATATGGATGATCCTATGATCTACCATATGATTTTGGAGGAAGCAGGTCCTATCATGAAGGAGTATTTTGAATGGTTGTATGGAGTCATTGAATACCATCTTTATGATGCTATTGGTCCTTGCAGAATAAATAAGGATCTTGCACCACCAGGATTCCATATCTTTGGTGCTAAACCAGAGCAAGAACCAAAACCTGCAAGTAAAGAATATCTTGAACGCCCATGTGCTACAATTCATTATGATGAACAGCATTTGCAACATAATGCAGTGTGGGATGACTATGAGAAGGCAGGTGCAACTGTGGACCTAGATAATCCTCTATCTTTTACATTGTGTCTTGCTGCACCTGAGACTGGTGCTGGTCTGAGTACCTGGGAAGAGGATTCTCTCAAGTGCTATGACAAGAATGATGATTATAGTAATCATGTCAAGTCTCTTGAATATGGTGGATATGGACCACCAGATGCAGTTATTCCATATAATCCTGGTAAAATGTTCTATTGGATTGGTGCATTGAAGCATCAAATGTCACCAGGATTCAACCTTGACTTGCATGATAAGCGCATTACTCTGCAGGGACATGGTGTCAAAGTCAATGATACTTGGGAGCTTTACTTCTGATGATTAGATATCAACAACAATATACTGCTAGTGGCACTGGTCTGGGTTGTCAGATCTCCACCTATGTTTTGATGCGGGCACTGGCACAAGACACTGGGTTTGATTGGTCTATCTCAAGTAAGGATTTTAATCTACTGCGTAATACATTCTCTGAGTTGCCACTGGTAATTGATGATAGTGATCAAGAGTATGTGGATATGGAGTTGGATGATGAAGTAGGATACAACTATATTAAAGATAATATCCAAGATAATTCTAAATTGTTCATTTATCCAACAATTAAGAACATCAACTCTGAGCACACTATGCGTCTTTGTAGTGAGTTGAGATTTAGGCAGGACATTGTAGATAAGTGTCGTGCATTTAGGGATAAGTTTGATGGTGAAGTCATTGCCATGCATGTTCGCAGAGGTGACTTTATTGATCTAAGCAGTGGTATGTTCCTTTGTGGTGCAGATTACTATCGTAATGCACTCAATGAATTGCCATCAGATCTACCTGTTTTAATCTTTACCAATGACAAAGATAATGTTATTGCTGATAATGATCTGATTGCAAGTAATCCAGAGAGATTTACATTCATCACTGATCTATATAATGATAATGAACTGATTAATTGTGATGTGGGTCAGGAACTAGATCGTTTGATTGATAATGATGGTTTGAATTGTAAGTTCAACTACCAGAACGCTATTTTGCGATTAGCTCATAATAATTTGAAGAACTTTGTTCGTGATGCCTCTGGGTATACAATGGAGCAACTGAAGAGTGAAGTCAAAGAAATCACAGCAGAACTGCACCCCACATATAAGAGTAAGATTAAATCTCAATCATATAATGCATCATATGACTTGTGTCTGATGTCCATGTGTGATTACTTCATTATGGCAAATAGTACATTTAGCATGTGGGGTGCAACACTTGGTAATCCAAAAAAGGTTGTTTATCCAATGTATTGGATGCAAGGACATCCTGAAGAGGGTGCAGTAGCAATTAAAACCGATTTAAATGGATATGATCAAACAAAGCACTATGGTGGTTCATTTATTAAAGAAAACTTTATTCCTGTAGAGAATCCAGATCCACGTTCATTTGAGGTTGTAAGTTGACATGTCTGACAGAGCACGACGTTTAGAACAAGAGTATTTGAAGCAGATGCAAGCACTGCTCAGGACTACTCATGATAAAAAGTCTAAGATTGGTGCTAGGGCACTGGGTGGATTTGTTCGCGCCCTTGTAGATGAGAGTCCTAGCATGAATTTGAAGACTGCAAGGGAATTATTCCAAATTGCAGAAGAACTGGAGCAACTATCCTAACCAGTTA
>Ga0213859_10000958_pt1 | contig 13089 bp, 29 predicted proteins | sample PICome_2_FD_160133 | JGI IMG/M metagenome (GOLD analysis project Ga0213859, IMG submission 160133) | Coastal seawater microbial communities near Pivers Island, North Carolina, United States - PICO304 | ecosystem: Environmental > Aquatic > Marine > Coastal | place: USA: North Carolina... | reverse complement strand
ATTGTTTGATTTGTAGTTCTTCTGCAGGTAATACGTCTTCTCTAAACTGTTTTACTAAACCTATCCATGTGTCTTCAAAGTATTGTAGTTCTCCTGTGGATTTGTCGAATTGTTTAGTAATTTCTACCCAAAAGGTTTTAGCATGTAGTTTTTGTCGTAATGTTGTATCGTTCTCTTGTTCGTCTTTAGATTTAAGACCAATTTTAGATTCAGTAATATATCGTTCTACAGGTTTAATTGTTCTATTAAGATTTTCTGCTATTTGTTGTACAGGAAGAGTGGCTACATTATCTCTAATATATTGTTCTTCTTCTAAACTTAGTTGTCCACGTTTTCTTGGCGGGGTTTTAGATTTCATAATTATGTTCTTTAAGTATTTCTTTTATGCATTCTAATAACTTGTTAAGGTCGGTTTTATATACCTTATCACCATATCGTAATTTTAAATATGTAGGTCTGTGCTGTGCTGGTATGTTCTCATCTAGTATTTTAAGGATTTGTTCGTTGGATACAATTTCTAATATGGATTGTTCTGAAGATAATCTGGATATTGAAACATTTTGGGATTGTAGATCTTCTATACCTACTGGTTTCATAATGTTCTTTTTATTTGTATTACGGTTGTTCCATGTATTATATTCTTGACAATTAGCTTTGTCGGTATACTCCTCACATTGGTTTGTTGATGTTTTGCAGTGGGGGTCATAGAATACACAAGATAAACAAGGTTTGTCGGGACGTTGATAATTGTCACGTTTATAGTTAAATAATCTATTTCTTACATGTGTCCAAAGAAAGTTTTCTAGGGGACGTTTATTATCATATTTATTTAATCCTTCAAGAGCAAAAATTGCTGCTTGTTGTTTCATGTCCTCATAGCTATGGTATCCGAATTTAAATTTGTGTCCAAGTCTTTTGCTAATATTTTCTAATACTAATAAAAATTCTTGTTCATCAACACCATTAGGTAGAGTCGATTTCTTTTTCTTCGCTGTCTTCTTCTTGGGTGCTTTTTTCTTGGTCATATAATAAATTTGCTATGCTTTTCCCGTCTGGTTTGTTTAGATCTTCTGTGACATCCAGTGCTCCAGAAGCTTTAGTTTCCAAAACAGAATTTACATTCGTTACTTTATTCATAATAAATTCCTTGCCTCGATTTAAAATTGTACTACTATAATACTATAAATACACGATTTGTCAACTTTATAGGAAATAAAATGAAAAAATACAAGAAATGGAGCAGTGAAGAGTTGTGTTATATCTCGGAAAACTGCAATAAGATGAAAGATAAGGAGTTGGCGACTTTGTTAAGTGAGAAATGTAATGCAGAAATAACGGTAGATATGATCAGGAGACAAAGACGCAAATTACAGATTCGAAAGAAACAGGGACGACATAGGAACCAGCAGAAAGAGACTAGTAGTATGGAGACAGGGAATGTAGGGTCTACTACTATAGTTTAGGTAATACATAATAAATTATCACCTCTTACTTTTTTTGCACCCCCCGGGCTTTTTGAGACACGATCTCAATAACGATACAAAATGAAAAAACCCCCCTATGGTGGGGATACGCTATAAAACAACTATACTTATAGGCTTTTCAGGTATATATTCTAACTATTGTCCTAAAATGAGACAATTACCATCTAAACTACTGTAAATCAGTATACTATGTAGCAAAATGCAATGCAAAATGCTACACTATGTAGCAAAATGCAAACCGTGTTTCATAATGAGAATACGAATAACCCTATAAAACAAGTATAAAAAGTTTTTTTAGTTTTGGCACGCCGATTGCATATATATATTGTTATAAGAAACAAACAATTTACTCTATAAGGAAAAATAAAATGAATATTTCACAACGATCTAGAATAGCTCAGAATCTTAAAATCGTACAAATTCACAATCGTGAAGTTGTTGTAACAAAAAATACCGATAAGGTAATCGGATACGCTAAAAATGGCAAATTTTGTCAAGACCCGCTAGTAGTGCGAACATTACAGAATAGCTACGATCTCAATAGAATCTGGGGATTGTCTTAAAGATTACCCCTTGCAGCGGTCGATGATATATATTAGACTCGGATTATTCACCACCACTAAACACCACGAGAACATTATGAGACGCAAACAACCGATTCCCGCCGCCCTACGATTGCAAGTGATAGACCGTGACAATGGCCGTTGCCGTGCTTGTGGTATCGGTGACCGTGACGCCCTGCAAGCCGATCATATCACACCAGAGTCCAAGGGTGGTAAAACTACTCTCGACAATCTGCAAGCCCTGTGCGGCGTCTGCAATAATCGCAAACAAAATACCGTGGTCGAGTTGGACATCCGCCCCGCTGTCGAGGGGTTCGGTGATTACGCTGAGGTGATGCAAGCAAGAACAGATTTTCTCGAGACTCTGGCCAATGTCCGACAGTCTGAGGTCCGACGATTAGAGGCTCTGGTTAAGGCATGGCGGGAAGCCAATGTCCGGGGTTGCATCATCCGCAATCGCCTAGAAAAGATGGTCGATAAACGCAAGGTCGAAAAAATCCTACGATCCACCCGATAGTGGGGTTGACAGAATTAAAGTCTATACTGTACAATGCCGATATAACAAATAACACGAAAGGAATTAAAATGAAAGTATTTGATAAAAAACAAGTTGAGGAATTATTTCAAGTCGTCACAATGTACATCACAGATTGCTGTGGGGAATACGTCTCAGACGATTGCTCAGACATCTGCCCAGCATGTGGCGAACATACCGAAATCATCACAGAAGAATATGAGGTGACTAAATGACAGATCGAGAATATTACAACTGCGTGTTTCCTGTTAGTCGGCCTAACGTATGGGTCGTGTATGATGCACAGAATGGAAACAAGATTGGCGAAGTTGGTGCGATGTCAGAAAATGAGGCTAGACAAAAGGTAGCCCAGCATGTTATGATACCGTTCACACTTTCACATATCGAGGAATAATAATGAAAACTTGCAAAGTAAATCCACTGAAACTAAATGAGACACGATTCCTAGCAGACGTTCACAATAAGGAGGGTCGATATGTTAAGCGTTACTTTTTCTCTAATGGGCTTGGCGCTAGTGTCGTATGTCATGACAGTAGCTACGGAGGCCATTCTGGGTTTTTTGAACTGGCGGTTATGAAGTATAAGCTCGGGACAGACCCGGAACTAACAAGCAAGATCATTTACGACACACAAATAAATAAAGATCTTGGCTGCGTAGATGTTCTTGCATGGCTTGACTTTCATGACGTAGCTGCTAAACTTATACAGATTCGTAACTATAACACTGGGGAGTACGCTATAAATGAATGAACTTGTAGAACAAAACCTTTACGATATACTTGACAAGTATGACACAGCGAAGGTAAAATTATACTACCTTGCTTGTGCTGAAACAGGTGATGAGGATGGAATGAGAGTAGCAAACAACATTTTATATTGTAGAGGAGAGAGTTATGTATAACACAGAAAAGCTAATGAGAAAATATCCTATCCTATCGGCTGCTTGGGATGAATGCAGTATGATATGGAAAGGTATTGAGCAGGATGGTACGGTTCATAAGTTCAATAGAAAAGCTATGCGGAAAATTGTAAAGAGTGAACAGGCTAAGGTAAATGATAGGTATCTTAGCAGTAATGATAATATGATTAATCCTGTAGGTAAGCCAGGGAGTGATGAAAGATTAGAGGCATTACGTTTACATTACGAGACAACCAACGAGCAATCACCATTCGGAGAATAACATGCAACTATTAATTGACCTGGAGCCAATCATTCGACAATACGGCCCTATCGTTTCGATGGGGTACGTGTTGTTGTTTGGCTATATGTTTACCAGAATGGTGTTTCGAGTGTAAACCCTTACCAGTAAACGACTTACAGCCGGGATGCCCGCTGCCGAACGTAGGTGTACAAATGTATCACCTAAGCCTACCGGCTAGGATAATATGGATACAGCCAGCCAGAAAAGCCGGAAATTTTTCTGTTTTTATTCAAGGTATCCGCCTGGACAAACCGATATCATATATATAGGAAACAATACCACACGGAGAAAAATGATGTTGACAATCTACACTATATTTGGGATGATGGTAGGGTTCGAAGGGTACGACAACGGAAAAGTATATTTCGGAGTTTATACCCCTAATTGTGAGTATGGTTATGTTATCACGCCGGAGGAAATTTACTTGGACACAATTTTAGAAAAAAACTAAATTTTTCACTTGACAACGCCGATAATAACTGTATACTTGGAATATAACACTTAACCTTGGAGACTTGATTATGACACCGCAAGAAAACATTTATCGTTCAGATGAGGACATTGTTGATGGGCTTGACATTCGTGACATGATGGAGGATGATCAGTACGACATCTATGATGCTGACGATGACGGACAGCCGGACATGGATCAGGAATATGCCGACCTGTACGCATACGGGCCGGAATGGGATTGCTACCACGATTGTATTGACTATCCAGAGGATTGGGGGTAAACTATGAATATGCCATACTATTTCGATGAGTTTTCGACTGAAGATATACAGGATTGGGTTCGTTGGGCAGGAGATGAGATTCCCAAGGCAAAATTGAGAGGAGAGGATATAGAGGCTTGGGAAAATATTGTTCGATCAGGTGCTAAGGAATTACTAAAAAGATACAGGGAAGAAAATGAATAACGCTATGGATTCAAATTTTCGATATTACGACTGTTCAAATATTGTCAATGAAATTACTGGAGAAGAGGAGAACAATTTGTCGATAATGGTAGCAGTACCTAAGATTGATCTTAGTACAGCAGAGAATAGACAGGAAAATCTAGCAGCTATTTCAGGTATTGTAGAGGAGCAATACGGTGGCGGCGTTCAAAGTTTTACTTATGAGGAGTATACAGGATGAGTTTTTTAGAATTAGACTTTTTAAGTGTTGTTATCGGTTACGCTGTTGGAATTGCTCTAATGTGGAGCATACACACTGTTTTATTTGAGGAGGAACTAGATGACGCGACAACAAAGAGACACGATGAAGCTGTTAGGAATAGCCCTTATACTTGGAATTTTCCTTACGATACTGCTGCATCTGACTGAGGGATCAGCAGCTCCACCTAACTTTTTATAAACGTAACTCGTTGCTGTAAAAGGACTTACGGCAACGGGGCGGGCAAAAATTCTTTTTTTTCGCTTGACAAGCTAAAGTTCGTGTGTTAAAATTCCGATATAAAGATTAGGACATCTTTTACACCACACTTGGAGTTAATTATGGCATACGCACAAACACTAGAACGACCAAATAAAATTAAAGTTACTGACGCTATTATCAAACAGCTTAAAAATGCCAAAACAGGCAGAAAACATCAAGTATTAAAAAGTATGGTTTGCCTACCATCTACCAATGCTTTAGATGTTACCAAAGCACTTGAGCAAGGACTAATCGACACCAATACCAAATTGATTGCGATAGAACACAAACCAAACCAATTTCTACACCAGATCAAAACCAAATTAGAATCACTAGGTTTTACAGAGGAGAAGGGTAATCTATTCTTTATATTAAAAGATATATGCGATATTACCGGCCATGATCTTAATAGGGCTAAAAAACATTTTGGTATAGACAGTATTGATTGCTGGTATTTGGATACTTGCAGTTGCGTTACTTCAAGATTCCGTAAATTTCTAAAAAATGTAGTGCGTAAATATTCTAATGATCAGAGTTTAATCTGCACTAATATAGTAGGGGCACACGATACCAGTAGTGATTCTGCTGTAAACAGAGCAAGAAAAAAATGTATAGAAAAAAGTTTCAACCTACTTGTTTCTACAGGACATATCGTACCATCAAATCGTAATGCTCAAGCTGTTACAGACTGTCTATCAAAACTTTTAGACATGCAGTGTATTCTTACAGTAAACTACAAAGAAGAACCTGAGCCTCATATGTATGGAGAACGTGGTTCAGGTGGTAAGCCTATGTTGTTGAATATGTTCCAATCCAAGGCGATAGGATCAACTAATAATAACGGGAAAGATATAGACGCTATTCAATGCTTGGGCTATCCTGAATCAGCCAAGAAATCATTTTAGTGTTGTGTGGTATCTGCCCTAAGTTGTTATCTGGTAATGACTTAGGTGCAGGTATGCGGGCCCAAAAAAAATTAAAATTTTTCTGTTGACAGCTAAAGTTCTGCATGGTAAAATGTCGATATAACAAGTAAGGAGAAAATACTTATGACACACGCCGAAGCAACAAAACTGGTTTTAGGAAAGAATAACAGAATGCAACGCAAGGTAGCAAACAATACTACCGCAAGAATCAAGCCGGATGGCAGCGTGGCTTTCATGTTATACAGTACGGACGTTGTGACTATTCATGATGACGACAGCGTAACGCTAAGACATGGTGGACATAAAACACCCACAACAAAAGACAGAATCAATCGTTTCAGTCCTTTCTATGTACGCCAAGAAAATTGGGAATGGTATGTAAATGGGATTGCAGCTTTTGAGGATGGAATGACGATTAAGGCTTGACACGGTGTCAAGTCTATGGTAGAATGTTAGTATGGTTTTTCACACTTTGGAGTTTTTAACTATGGATAATTTGTTTATTTCACTGAGCATTATTGTTGTATCGGCTACAGCTTTGGTAATGTTCGGTATCTATTCTGTTTACGGTGGTCGTGTCGCTAGTCTATGCGAGGCAAAACCGGGACAGGTTTACAATTTCGAGTACATGCAACCATTGAATGGTGACAGCAAACGTGTACTCGCACGGGTTCTTGAGCCGGTAGAGTATCGATCAGATGCTAAACTTCGAGCGATGAATGCACACAGCAATTATCGTAGAACGATCCGGTCTTCAAGCGAACTAATCACATCGTGACATGTGAAACTCATGATGGTGAAATTCGACAGTTCTACTGTGAACGTGTCAAGAATTGCCGCAAGCCGCTGTTTGGTGGACTTGTAGCGTAACGCTCTCTTCGTGGTGTGTGTGAACCGGCCTAAGTTGTTGCCTAGCAATGACTTAGGTTCGGTCATGCCCGCACAATCTGTGCCAAACCACATTCTTGTACTACCCAAACCTACCGGTTGGATTATATGGATACAGCCAGCCAGCAAGCTAAAAAAAGCAAAAATTTTTAAAGATTACCGTTGACACAGGACGATAATAGGGTATACTAAGATGAAACACTAACGGAGGTAATTATGAAATTCTCAGCAGCTAATACTAAACTCAAAAAACTATACAAACTCGCAACAACAGTTCTCAAGCGATGGTTGGGTCAGAAAATCGGACGGTCTACTCCCAAGGTTTATTCTTTCGATATTTTATCGGGGGTAGACTGTCCTTTCGCATTCAACTGCAAGTCTCAGGCCGAAGAACAGGCAGACGGTAGTCGCAGAATTAAGGACGGACCAGATACAAAATTCCGTTGTTTTTCTGCTAGTCAAGAAGTATTGTTCACGAATACATATCTCAGTCGGAAACGTAATCACGACGCTATTCATGCACTAGCAACGTCTGACGATATGGCAGACGCATTGTGTGAAGCGTTACCCAAGGATGCCAGAGTTATTCGTATTCATGTGTCTGGTGATATGTTCAGTCACAAGTATTTTATGGCATGGATCAAAGTCGCAGAACGTAACCCCGACGTTTTATTCTATGCTTACACTAAGTCTCTGACGTATTGGGTTCGTAGTCGTGACCTTGTTCCGACTAATCTTGTTCTGACTGCATCATACGGTGGTCGTGACGATCATCTGATTGCAGAGCATGGTTTGCGATCTGCTAAGGTTGTTTTCAGCAGACAAGAGGCCGCCGATCTTGGTCTGGAAATCGACAATGACGATAGTCATGCTTGCGATCCGACAAAAGCAAATCAGGATTTTGCTCTGCTCATTCACGGTGTTCAGCCGAAGGGTAGCAAAGCAGCGGAAGCGTTGAAGATTCTTAAAAAAGAGGAGGTAGCAGCATGAAAGCCTACGTAGCATCTGGTAATTTTAAGAGAGTAATTAATTCGGATCTTGGAAAAAAAGATATTGTACTAAAAGTATTTTTAGATCATCTAACAGGGAGTGAGGTGCTTGATGAATACGTCTATTTCGATGAACGTGGCTGTCGAGATTATGTTAGTGCAGATAAGGGTACAATCGTATGGGATACGGGTGACATCTTAGAAGAATGTTATCATATCCTAGATCAATCTAATGACGAAGATTTCGACGAATGAAAGGAAACCGGGCCCGCATGGATGACGTAAGTTGTTGCTACATAAGGACTTACGAGTATTAATAAAAATATATATAAAATACTAAAGAATACTATTGACAATGACGATAAATATAGTATACTTACAATACATGGCACGGAAGAGTTACCCAAGTATTCAAGCCCAAGATTGTGATACGATAAGGCTTTGTCGTCAAGCATTCGGAGATACTTGTGGGGTGCAAGTCCTCAGTGCTGTGGCCGTACAATCATACAAGACTACTAGCGAACTAGAAGTCGCTCAAGGGGTGGGTCGGGATGGCCTTAGCCAGAAAGTCCCATCCAGTAGTCTTTGCACATTAAGACGGATAAGGTGTGACACAGAATAACGTTATGCGATAGTGTCACAGGAAACTACAAACCCTGAGACGGGCCAAGTACCTAAGTCCTACAATACAAACAACTGGTGACGCTTTGCGAAGCGTACTCTGCAAACGAGTTCTATACCTTCCAGCTAGGCTGGGGAAGATTGGACCAACATCGTATAGACGCCAGTTTGTTTTACCTAATATAATAAGATTAGGTTTGGATGGGTTCAGTCAGCAAAAAATAATAAAGTCTTGACAATAGTATGTCGATAGTATATACTAGGAGAGAAGGAGATAATTATGAGTATACATTTTCAAATTGACACAGACAATCTCGACAGTACTGTTTTTGCAGTCAATTACATGCCCGCTACTAATAGAATGGGGGAGCATACTAAAGTAATAAAAATAATAGACATGCTAGAGCATTTTTCTAGTATAGGTGTGGAGGAAATTGCTTTAGCAGACATATCTAAATTCATGGGGACTACAATTAGGCAGTCTAAGTGGTTCAGTGTAAAAGGTAAGGGTAAGCTATATCCTGATAATGCTTATACTAGTCGTGGTGCTCCTTTTCCATCTACTTGGAATGTCCAAATATGGAAAGATTGGCTAAATGGATAAAAAAGAAAAAATAACAACAGTCTTGGACTACCTGAATCACAGGATGAGTGTAATGAATCAATCCGAGACAGATAAGGTAAAGAAAATCCTTGAGGATGACGATATAACTCTTAAGGAGGTAGTAGAATGGTATATAGACTATGTTTGGTCACATTCCTAGTATGTTGTAGTGGGTGTGTGACTACCAGTAAATGTTCTGTTCACTGTAATAAAACTTTGGACTTGAATCAGCAACCCATAGATGGTAGAATGAATGTGGGAGTACGATTAGAGTTCTTTAGGGATTGGACAAGATAATGAATGATTTATGTGAACAAATGCAGGAAGATATTAGGGCTATTCTTGATGGTCGTAGTGATCCTGCTACTATTGATATGATTTGTGATTTGCTTGTGGAGAAGCTTAGCGATGAGTAAGTACGGAAATATAAAAGTAAAAACTAAAAAACCTTGGGAGGTCTCTCGTGGACACAACATTCATCGTTCTGGTTCTGGTAGTCATGATAACAGGTCTCGTAGAGTTCGCACCAGGATGGATATTCGGAGAAAAGCCATAGAAGAATATCAATAAAATAAACCTGTTTAAAACCCCTCTGAGGAGGGATGTGTCTCACCCCAACTAATAAGTTGGAATTTATGTAAACAGCCAGCAAAAAAACTAAAGAATATGGAGTTGACAAGACGATAATATATGGTAGAATGATATTACTGACGGGGAATGGTTCTTCTCAGTAAGTTTGGTTTTCACGATTTGGAGAATATTATGAAAAAGTTTTCATTCACTGTTGATATGGTTGCTAACGATCTTGACATCGAAAATGTAAAGACAGGACTTGCGTTGTATTGTAAGGATAATCACATTGACGCAGTATCGCAGGTCAAGGCTTCTGGGATCAAGTCGTTTAGTGAGCAAGGCTTTAAGGTTTGGAGAGCAAGAGTTACTGGCGTGACTGCAAAGCAGGCTGGTGATGCTCACAATCCTAAAGCAGAATCGGAGGCGTAAGTATATCAAGGGTCAGATCCGCAGCGTAAATGGGGACATCCAAGACTGCGGGTCTGACTTTTGGCCCCATAGTTCAACGGATAGAACAGCGGTCTTCTAAACCGTCGATGTGAGTTCGATTCTCGCTGGGGCTATTGACACAACAGTGTCTTTATGATATACTTGAGCAAAGGAGTTCTGCTGACTATGTATTTATTATTTATGTTATTATGCGTCATATTATTACCACTTGCTATTGGAGAAGACAATGCCTAACTGGTGCCTAAACAAACTGACAGTCGAGCATGAAGATAAGGCTATGATAGACAAGTTCGAAAAAGCCTATCGTCGAGATTGGACAATAGAAACTTTCTATCCTACTCCACGAGATCCTAGTGATCCAACAAAGCTGATGGGAGAAGGTAACTCTTTTAGTGATAAAGATGATGCAACTAACAACTGGTATCTGTGGCGTCTCCAAAACTGGGGTACAAAGTGGGATATTGGTTGCGAAGCTCAGAACGGGGCGTATGGTTTGGAGCCTACCCGAAATGGTAACGAACTCAGTGTATCTTTCGATAGTGCATGGAGTCCTCCATTGGGTTTCTATGAAAGATTGGTAACTCTAGGATTTGACGTACAAGCGTCCTATTTTGAGCCAGGAATGTGTTTCTGTGGAACATGGGAGAATGGTTCAGACAATTACTATGAGGGGAGTTGGGAAGATTTTCCTCAGGAATTGATTGACTTGTACGATATCGCAGAGTATAATAAAGAACTGGAGGAGGAAGTATAACACAAAACATATAGTGAGGGTAGCTCCCTTGCTATAGGACGGTGACTGAAAGTGTGCTGGCCCGCATGAGGGTGCAACAGTACGCGAATCCTTACCAACGGGCAAGTGCTTGAGGTTTGGGCTAGCGGTGCGAAGTAGGGAACTATGACATATCATGCCCTGAAAAGTTGGAGGTAGAAAAAGAAGTCCTCCCCGTCCAAGATATTCCCCCCGAAGCCCGTCATAGACTCTGATCTGTGGCGGGTTTTTTCTATATTGTGCGTAAGTCCTTTGCTGACAACAACTTACGTGTTTTCGTAATTAATTTTTGAGCTAAGTCCTTTACTGGCAACGACTTACGTCTTTTAACGTGTTTATTTTTTATTTTCTCAAGTTTTCTGTTGACAAGGACGATATATATGATATACTTAGAGCATAGCAAGTAACCACTAACGAAAGGAACTAGAAATGCCTGCTAATGTTGAATCGATGTTTTATACCGGAGCAGAACCTTGGCACGGACTCGGTGAGAAGTTGGAAGATGCTCCAACAATCAGCGAAGCCATTGAAAAGTCCGGTTTGGATTGGGAAGTCGGAGTCAAGGATCTTGTGACCAAAGATGGTTACGATGTTCCTGCAAAAGCTACATATCGCAAAAGCGATGACGCTATTCTGGGAGTGGTAGGCCCAAGATACGTACCACTTCAGAACAAAGATGCTTTCGAGTGGTTCCAGCCATTCGTAGACGCTGGCGAGTGTAGCCTGCACACTGGTGGTTCTCTAAGTGGCGGTCAAAAAGTCTGGGCATTGGCTCAACTCAACCGCGACCCTAGCGAGATTGTCAAGGGTGATGAGGTACAGAAATTTATTCTTCTGTCCAACAGTCACGATGGCACAACCGCTATCCGTGTAGGCTATACCCCTATCCGTGTTGTTTGTGTCAATACTCTTGCCTTTGCTCATCAACACAAGCAAAGCAATCTTCTGAGAATCCGACATACGAAAAGTGCCCAAAGCAATCTTGATAACGTCCGCGACATCATGGACAATATCAACGCACAGTTTGAGGCAACTGCGGAACAGTTTCGATTCCTAGCTAGTAGGGACTTCAATCAAGCTGACGTTCGCAAGTATGTCAAAACTCTGCTGAATGTTCAGGGTACTCATGATGAGGACTTGAAGACTCGTACCAAAAATATCCTTGATGATATTCTGGCTACAATCGAAGGCCCAAAGCAGTCGATGCCCGGTGTCAAGGGTACTTGGTGGGCAGCGTATAACGGATACAACGAGTATCTGAATTACAACAAGGGTCGTAATACCAATAACCGAATGGAAAGCCTCTGGTTCGGTCAAAATGGTGCTTCTAATAATCGAGCAATGGCACTGGCAACAGAATACGCCAACGCTCTATAACGCCTCCTTTCGTGGTGCGTGGCTCGGGCAGGTCGTCTCTTCTCACCTCGGAGGCGGCCTGCCTTCTTTTATACAAAAATAAACCTGTTGAAAACCCCTAATATTAAGTATATGGAAAAGATATTGACATTATTAATATGTACTATCTAATCCTACCGGTTTGCGCCACATGCGTACAGTCAGCGAAAAAGCTAAAGCCAGCACTTGCATATGGACGATGTATATGGTATACTTGAAGAAGTAAGTGATGTAACCCAAAGGAGAATTGATATGATTGCTGCTAGTGATAGGAACAAAGTCGTAAATGTAGATTGTGTACAGTGTAATACTACGTACAGTCTGCTTGTCAACCCCAAAGATATTATTAGCTGGCAGGCTGGTAAAAAATATATACAAGAAGCCCTGCCGTATCTTTCGTCTGCGGAGCGTGAGCTTCTTATCAGTCAGACCTGCGACACTTGCTGGAAACATATGTACGGGGAGGAAGATTAATGGAATGTTTTGAGTACAAAATAAGATTTCATTTACAAAGAGGACCACACTACATGCACTGGCAGATCAGGGCGTGGGATGGCACTGTCAAGTATATTGATCCTAATAAATATCAAATCGAGATGCGAGGATGCAATTTAGTCAATAAAATAAATACTGCCCGCAGAGTTAATTTAGCAGGAAAGAAAGATGTATGT
>Ga0213859_10000957_pt1 | contig 13105 bp, 10 predicted proteins | sample PICome_2_FD_160133 | JGI IMG/M metagenome (GOLD analysis project Ga0213859, IMG submission 160133) | Coastal seawater microbial communities near Pivers Island, North Carolina, United States - PICO304 | ecosystem: Environmental > Aquatic > Marine > Coastal | place: USA: North Carolina... | reverse complement strand
TGAGGTGGATGCAGAAAAGAATCCCGAGGCGCGTCGTGCGGCGGGAGTGGACAGTCTTCCTTATTTGGCCCTGTTCAACAGATCCGGTCTTTTGGAGGGTTCGGCCAGCAGCAAGGAGGAATATCTGAGGGAATTGATCGAGAAAGCCGACCCTAAATGAGGATCGCTGCCATCAAGGAATTGGTCAGTCGGTATTCGATCGACGAACTCATCCAAGCTGAAGAGGCCCTCTTGGATGAAAGGGAACCGGCCATCGATCTGGGCCCGGACGATCCAGGTGATCAGCTCACCCATATCAGTGGGGCTTTGGATATTTTACGGGATGTGCAGGAAGGAGCAGACCCCAAGGCGGCGCTGCGCAAATTCACTCAGCGCGTGCGCAACAGCATTTCCTGAGTTTCCAGCTTGTTCTACTGCTGCGGATCCACATCGAGGATCACGCGAACACCCTTCATGACGGGCAGAGACGAAACATCATCCAAAGCCGATATGAGCGCTTCTTTCGTTCGTGTCGGGGAGCCCTCCCGGGTTACTTTCAGTAGGAATTGACGGAGGTAGCGGTTCTTTAGGCGCGCCACCACGGGTTCTTCCGGACCGAGCAAGGAAGCGCCAAATATCCGGGTCAGATGCGCTCCGACCTGTCGGGCGGCCTCCTGTACCTGATGCCGATCGGGATGGGCGAGCAGAATCCGGATCAGCCGACTGAAAGGTGGGTAGTGGTACTGCTTTCTGAAGTAGCGTTCCCTCCGGTAGATCGCCTCATAGTCGTAATCGCGAAGATCCTTGAGCAGGTCGAGGCCAACGTCTTTGGTCTGCAGCAACACCTTTCCGCCTTCCAAACCACGGCCAGCTCTTCCGCTGACCTGGGCCACCAATTGGAAACAGCGTTCGCTGGTGCGGAAGTCCGGATAATTCAGCAGCCCATCTGCTGAGATCACCCCGACCAGTCCTACATTTGTGAAGTCGAGGCCCTTGGTGACCATCTGTGTGCCGATGAGCATTTGGGTCTCGTTGCGTTCGAACCGATCGATGAGTTGCTGCATCTTTCTTCGGCTCCTTGCATTGTCCAGGTCGAGGCGTTCGATCCCACATTCGGGGAAGAGCTTCTGCAGCCGTTCTTCGATGCGCTGGGTCCCGACCCCTTTTACCCGATTCGTGCCCAAGCGGCATTCACTACAGTCGGACCGATACTTCTCCCGATGGCCGCAGTAATGGCAGCGCAGCTGATGGCCATAACGATGATAACTCAGGCTGATGTCGCAATTCGGGCAGCCGGGCACGTGTGCACACTGATCACAGAGAACGTACGGACTGAACCCTCTCCGGTTTTGGAAGAGAATGATCTGTTCGCCTTTATCCAGCGTCTCTTGTATGGCCTGTAAGAGTTCAGGGCCCAACAGTTCCTCTTCTTCTGGTAATTGAGACACATTGCACAGACGGATCTCGGGCAACTGGAAATTGCCGTACCGATGGTTCATCCGAACACAGGCAAATCGTCCCTTTTCAACGTTTTCCATGCTCTCCAGTGAAGGGGTGGCCGAACCGAGCACAATGGAACAGGGCCGATGCATGGCGCAGTAGAGAGCGAGGTCCCTTGCGTGGTAGCGTGGAGCCGGATCCTGCTGTTTGTAGGTGGTTTCGTGTTCTTCATCCACCACGATCAGATCGAGTTCCCGGAAGGGCAGCAATAGCCCAGAACGGGCCCCGAGGACCAGAAGCGGATCTCCGCGGTTGATCCGTTTCCAGATCCGTGTTCGCTCTAATTCCGGCATCATTGAGTGGTAGATCACCACTTTGTCTCCAAAGAACCGCTGTAGCCGCTGGATCATTTGGGTGGTGAGTGCGATCTCCGGCATGAGGAACAGTGCCTGTCGCTTTTTCCCAATCGCTTCCTCGATCAGATGGGTGTACACTTCCGTCTTGCCCGAGGAGGTCACCCCGTAGAGCAGAACGGCCTTGTTCTCATCGAATCCTTTCTTGATGCTTTCCAGTGCTTCATTCTGTTCTTCTGACAGTTTGTGCAAAGGCTGCACTTCGGCTGGCGCGCCTTGAAGGGGATCCATCGAGAACTCTTCGATCAGTCCTTTCTTGATCAGGGCATTGAGAAGCGACGAGGGAAAGGGCCGGGGACAGATCTCGCGTCGGAGGAGCTGTCTTCTTTCGCCGCCTTTTTCCAGCAGAAAAAGCAGCAGTTCCAATTGTCGTGGAGCTCTGCTCTTCTCGATGAATGCATGGAGTTCCTGATCATCGGCTGCTGTACGGATGGCCTTTTCTCCGAGTTTATCATTCTTTCGGCTCCAGCGATCATGCAGGGCCAAAACTTCGCTATCGATCCAGTGACGGATGCGGGACAAGGAAACTTTATCTCCCAGCCGGTCCATCAATTCCTTCATCTGCATCCCTTCGTTGGGCAGAAAATGCAGCAGCTGGTCTTTTCCTTCCTCCGAGAAACGATCTCCAGGAACCACCAGGAGTTCGTGATCGAGTTTCATGCCGGCAGGCAGTGCCGCATGCAGGACTTCTCCCAGTGTGCAGAGGTAATAGCTGGCCATCCATCTCCAGAGACCAAGGGTGAATGGGGCGATCGGCAGAACATCCTCAAGGACCTCCAGGATCTTCTTGGTGGCCTGCTCCCCTTCGTCCTCTGATACCCGATCCACACAACCGATGAAGTGTTTCCTTTTGGCGAACTGAACGACCACCATCGTTCCCTCTGCCACTTTTCCTTCGAGCGGTTTCGGGATGGCATAGGTGAACGTTCCCTGAACGGCCAGCGGCAGTATGACATGCGCCTGACTCAACTCGACAGTACGGCAGCCAGATCGAGCAGTTGGTGATCGATGGAAGTGTGGTGCTTGGTGGCCTTGTTGAATGGGGTGAAACGGATCTGGTTGTGGACAACGCCGACCATCTCACAATTCCGACCGGCCAAAAGCTCCATAATGGCCGAATGGCCCATCCGGCTGCCGATCAAACGATCGTGTGCCGAAGGACTTCCGCCGCGCTGGATGTGGCCCAGAACGACCACTCGGGTGTCGTATTTATCGAAGCGCTCATTGACTTTTTCCGCCACTTCGAAAGCTCCGCCTGCATCGTCTCCTTCTGCCACAATAACAATGGCGCTCGACTTCTTCCGATTCCAGCCACTCTGCAGCAGTTCGATGAGTTCATCGATGTAGGTGATCGTCTCCGGAATGAGAACGGCTTCTGCACCCGTCACGATCCCGCTGTGCAGGGCAATGAATCCGGCGTCTCTGCCCATTACCTCGATGATGAACATACGGCCATGGGATGTGGCCGTGTCCCGGATCTTATCCACCGCATCCACGACCGTATTGACCGCTGTATCGAATCCAATAGTGTGGTCGGTGCCGAACAGATCGTTGTCTATGGTTCCCGGGCATCCCATGACCCGGATTCCGTGTTCCTGATGGAATGCTTGTGCCCCTCTGAAGGAGCCATCGCCACCTATGACCACCAGGCCTTCGATGCCTCTTTTTTTCAGCTGACGAAAGGCTTCAGCGCGTCCGTCGACTGTTCGGAAGGCCTTGCTTCTTGCAGATTTCAGAATGGTTCCGCCCTTCTGGATGATGTTGCTCACATCCCTTGCCTGCATGGGCTTGATATCTCCTTCGATCATGCCCTCGTATCCTCTGTAGATGCCGTACATCTCCACACCATGAGCGATGCCTGTTCGGACGACGGCACGCAGGCAGGCATTCATCCCCGGTGCATCTCCTCCAGAGGTAAAGACCGCTATTTTTTTCATGAATTCGCTATTGAATGGATGTTGCCGTCCAAAGTTCGCAATTGGTCGGAATTCATTCGGCGTGGCGCTTCTTTTTTGAACCCTGGAATAATTCGAAACCACTCCACTTGCACGCGATGTCCCCGTTGAGTACACTGAATTTTTTGGACGGTCTCAGACCGATACTGCCTATTTCTTCCGGCAATAGGATCCAGGCGTTCCAGCCTGAATAGTTCTTTTTCAGTCGATCCCCGATGGAGGAGAAGAAGGAGCCCGCATCCACTGTCATTTTTCGTCCATAGGGGGGGTTGGCCAAAAGCAGTCCGCCGCTTCCAGTGGGCGGCTCGCTGTGGAAGAAGTCACCTTGTTCCACACGGATGACTTCCAAAAGCTCTGCCTCTTCCAGGTTCTTGTGCATTTTCCTCAAGGCATTAACATCCTTGTCCATCCCGAGGAAGCTGACCTGCGGATCGCGCACCCGGTCCAGGCGGGAGTTTCGGATCTGGGTGTAGAGATCTTCATCGTAATCTGGCCAGTTCTGGAATCCAAAGCCATCGCGAAAGATCCCCGGAGGAATTTGCATGTGCTGCAGGCAGGCCTCGATCAGCAAGGTGCCTGAGCCGCAGAAAGGGTCAAGAAGATCCTTTCGGCCATCCCATCCGGATCTCTTGATCAGCCCAGCAGCCAGCACCTCATTCAGCGGCGCCCTTCCGGTTTCTTTGCGGTAGCCTCTCTTGAAAAGCGGGTCTCCACTTGCATCCAGAGAAATATGAACCTCGGAATCAGAGATCATCAGATCGATCTGAACGTCCGGTCGGTAGCGTTCCACATTGGGACGCTTTCCGGTCTTCTTTCGCATCTGGTCCACAAGGGCATCCTTCAGCTTAAGCGCGGCAAACTGGGAGTGGGGGAAATGTTCGGAGTGGACGGTGAACTGTATGGCAAAGCTCTGTCCGTCACCGAGAACCTCATTCCAGGGAAGTCTGGTAGCGCATGCATACAGCTGATCCGTATCGTGGGCAGAGAAGCGGGCAATGGGCATTAGGATCTTGAGTGCGGTGGACAGACTCAAACAGGCCTTGTAAAGAAACCCTTTGTCGCCCGAGAAGCTGACGGCCCGGTTGAGTGTTTTGACATCCCGAGCACCCAGTTCGAGCAACTCACGGCTCAGAAGGTCCTCGTAGCCTTTGAATGTCTTGGCGACGAAGACCAGATCTTTCCGATCGGCACCGTACAGCCAGCCGCTCTTTTTCATGGGCTTGAAGGTACGCCGCCTTGATTAGCTTTATAGCGATGAACAATTGGCCCTTCGCTCGCGCAGATGAGCTCATCATCCTGGCGTATCTGGTCTTCGCACTCTGGATCGCACTCAGATACAGGAAACAGGCTTCACGCTCTTTCAGCGACTTCATCCTCGGCGGCAGGTCGCTGCCTTGGTATTTGGCCGGATTGAGCATGGTCGCCACCACCTTCGCAGCAGACACTCCTCTTTGGGTAACGGAAAAGGTGGCCCAGCATGGGGTCTCGGGGAACTGGTTGTGGTGGAATATGCTGATCGGCGGCATGCTGACCACTTTCTTTTTTGCCCGGTATTGGCGGCGTGCGGGCATACTCACCGAACTGGAATTGCTCGAATTTCGCTATTCGGGAAAGGCGGCTTCCTGGCTGCGCAGTGTTCGTGCGGTGTATCTGGGCGGTTTCTTGAACCTGGTCATCCTCGCTTGGGTGAACAAGGCCATGCTGGTCATCATTTCCGTATTCTTCGATATGACGGAATCGGAGGCTCTTGGCTGGGTCTTCGGGCTGATGGCCTTTGTGGCGGCATACAGTGCGCTCTCTGGCTTGAAGGGAATTGTTGTTACGGATGCGGTACAATTCATCATGGCCATGACAGGATCGGTCGTATTGGCCGTGGTCGTTTTGCGTCAGCCTGAAGTAGGTGGCCTGAGCGGATTGCAGCAGCGCTTGCCGCAGTGGCGGTTGGATTTCTTTCCTTCCTTTTCGTCCCAGCCCGATCAGCTGATCGGCGCCTTCAGCATCAGCATCGGTGCCTTTCTGAGTTATTTCACGCTCCAGTGGTGGGCCAGCTGGTATCCGGGAAATGAGCCGGGGGGCGGTGGCTACATCTCCCAGCGGATGATGGGTTCCAAGACGGAAAAGGATGCGGTCCATGCGTCGCTGTTCTTTCAGATCGCGCATTATGCATTGCGTCCATGGCCCTGGATCATTGTTGCATTGGGTGCCTTGTTGCTCTACCCAGGCCTCGGACTTGAGGATTCGAGCAAGGGATATGTACTGGCCATGAAGAATCTTTTGCCGGCCGGACTGAAGGGCTTGCTCTTTGTGGCCTTTTTATCTGCCTATATGAGTACGATCAGTACCCAGCTGAACTGGGGCGCAGGCTATCTCACACACGACCTTTGGGGACGCTTCGCCATTTCCGCAAAGGATGCTTCAAGGGAGCGCAAACTGGTCCGCAGTTCACGGGTCTTCACTTTGCTGTTGATGCTGCTCTCCATGCCGTTGACCGCCCGTTTGGGAATGATCGATGAAGCGGCCAATTTTCTGATTCGAAGCGGAGCGGGTCTGGGACTTGTGCTCATTCTCAGATGGTATTGGTGGCGGGTGAATGCATGGAGTGAGATCTCAGCCACCATTCTGCCCATCGCAGGCATGTTGCTGTCCACGTATTGGCTGGAAAATGCACTCGGGCCCGAATTTGTCGCGGCCAACGGCTCCTTCTATTTCACTGTGGCCTTCACCACATTGGGTTGGCTGCTTGTTACTTTCCTAACCCCAGCAGAATCTGAAGCGACGCTTTCGCGCTTCTACCAAAAGGTCCGTCCCGATGGCATTTGGAAGATAGGGGGGCAGAGAAAAGCACACTTCAATGTCTTTCGACTCATTGCCTGGCTCATGGCCGTAGTTCTGACCTATTCTGCCCTTTTTGGCGTGGGCGCTCTGCTCCTTCATCCAGGTTCGGAGTGGATGTACTGGACCCTGTCGGCGGTGATCAGCGGGGGCGTATTCATTTGGGCCTTCAGAAAAAGCGAGCATGCCGCAGCCCTTTGACCCGCTCGATTACGGACTGCTGGTCCTGGGCGGGTTCGCGGCTGGTGTGATCAATTCTCTGGCGGGAAACGGTTCGGCCATCACCCTCACTCTTTTGATGGGCATGGGTCTCTCACCCGCCTGGGCCAATGCCACCAATCGCATCGGGGTCGTCTTTCAAACCATCACGGCTGTCCTTAGTCTTCCCCGGAATGAGCAACTTCGCGAACTGAGAAAAAAAACTTCGGCTTGGATCCTTCCATCCGTGCTGGGAACGATCATAGGGGCCTGGTGTGCAGATGAGGTCCCGGAAGTATGGTTGAATCGTTCGATCGGCGGGGTGATGCTCTTCTTGCTGCTCACATTGATATTCAAGCCCCAAAAATGGCAGGTGGGCAGCAGTGAAGTGAAAAGAGACGGCGGGATCAAAATGGTTCTCTATTTCTTTCTGATCGGACTGTACGCAGGCTATCTGCAGATGGGCATCGGGATCATGATCCTGGCCGTATTGGTCCTTTCGGCGCGATACACACTGGTAGAGGCCAATGTGGTCAAATTGCTGATCGCTCTGGTTTTGACCGTTCCTGCTTTTTTTGTGTTTTCGTTCTCTGGAAAGATGAATTGGCCCATGGGCATCACTTTGGGCATCGGTCAAATGCTGGGCGCCTGGTTCGGCACACGGCGATTGCTTCAGCACCCCAGGGCAGCCATCTGGATCCATTATCTGCTCATATTCATCCTGGGCTATGCCGTACTCCGAGTATTCGGTCTGTTCAAGTTCTTTGCATTCTGAAAGACGAGACGCTTTACTTTCGTTGGTTCGATCAACAAAGACAAGCAGTAGATGATCCAAAACATGATTTGGCTATTGGGCGCGGTATGGACTGCATTGCTGCTGGGCCTCCTGCTTCCCCTGCAAAAGGAACGGCTGAGCAAGTGGGTGCTCACGTCGAGTGGGGCCTACCTTCTGGCGATCGCTGTTTTGGAGCTTTTCCCGCTGGTCTACAGCGGTATCACCGATCACGATGCTCTTCACAAATTGGGTCTCTGGGTATTGGCGGGCTATATGCTGCAACTGCTGCTCGAGCTTTTTTCGGGCGGTGTTGAGCATGGTCATCGGCACATCGGATCACTCCAGCCCAAGCGCATTCCATGGGTATTGCTCATTGCTCTTTTTCTTCATGCCTTTCTCGAAGGCCTGCCGGTGGGCGCAATGGGAGAGGATCCAAGTGCGCGCAAACTGACGCTGGCCATAGCCTTCCACAGTTTTCCGATCACTCTCGTGTTGTTCAGCATGTTGCGCTCCCTCGACCTGAGTACTTCATTCAGTTCCATCGTCATTCTCCTTTTTGGCTGTATGCCCGTCAGCGGGATCTTGCTTGCCGATCAGATGGCTTTTCTGCAGTCTGCAGAACGTGAGTTGACAGCTCTGGCCTTGGGTGTATTCCTGCACGTATCCACCACCATCATCTTTGAAAGTGCGAAAGGGCATTCGTTCAATCTGGCCAAGTTCATTTCCATTCTTTTGGCCTTTGCACTGGCCTTTTTGGCCCATGAGCTCATTTGAAGCGACTATCGGCGGATAGGCAATTCTGAACGGGAGGGAAGCAGGGGCACGGCCATCCGTCTATATTTGCAGTTCAATTTCAAATACCAAAAGCAATGGGCGTATTAGTGGGGAAGAAAGCCCCTCAATTCACAGCAAAAGCGATCATCAATGGAGAAGAGATCGTCGATGACTTTTCACTGGATCAGTACCTCGGAAAGAAGTATGTGATCCTTTTCTTTTACCCAAAGGATTTCACTTTTGTTTGTCCGACCGAACTCCACGCATTCCAGGAGCGATTGTCCGATTTCCAAAGCAAGGACGTCGAGGTCGTAGCGGTTTCCACCGATACCGAACAAAGCCACTGGGGCTGGCTTCAGCTCAGCAAGGACAAAGGCGGTATAGAGGGGGTGACCTATCCGATCGTTGCGGACACCAACAAGACGATCTCCACCAACTACGATGTCTTGGCGGGTTCTTATTACTACAATGAGGATGAAGAGCTCTGCTCTGAAGGCGAGCTGATCGCATACCGTGGTTTGTTCCTGATCGACCGCGACGGTAAGGTCCGCCACCAGCTGGTGAATGACTTGCCATTGGGCAGAAATGTGGACGAGGCCATGCGTATGGTCGATGCGCTGCAGCACCTCGAAGCCAAAGGCGAGGTTTGCCCGGCGAATTGGAGCGAAGGGAAGGAGGCGATGAAGGATACGCACGACAGCGTCGCGGACTACCTCTCCAAGAACTGACCGGAGGCACACCCACATGAACGACTAAAGCCCTTCAGTGAAGGGCTTTTTTTATGCAAAGAAGGAAGCAGGTTCAATAAGTGGCCGTCTCGCCCAATTGCACCTTGAGTACGTTGTCCAGAAGTTTTTCGAGCGAAGAGAGGCCCTCAGGCGCTTCCGTGCGGTGCACCACCTGTTTGATGCGTTTTCCATTGAGCGTCAGTTCGGTGATACAGGAAGGCAGATCGGAAACCGGCGGATGGTCATACACATCTTCAAACTCGGCGTAGCGAACAGCTTCGATCTTTTTGATGATCTCTGAAACCTGATCCTGAGAAAGCGGCTCCTCCCGGATCCCCATTGTGGCTACAAATCGTTCGCCCTGATAAAAGATTTTGGCTGCACTCAGATCGAATCGGGCCGAGTAGACCGGGCACTGACCGAAGCACTCTGTTCTGCGGATGGACAGTTCCACCTGATTTTGGTCGGTCTCGGCGAGTTCCCGATAGACCGATGGACTGCATGCCGAAAGGACGAGCAAAAGCAAACCAATGATGTATGTCTTTCTGATCATTGTCTTCTCATTCTTCGGTTGGACTTGAGTTGTTCCTGCTGGTTCTTGGCCATAGCGTCCAATCGCTGCTGGAACTTGCTCTGCTTTTTGGGTTTTTTCCTGTTCTCTTCGAGTTTGGCAAGGATCTTCTCGTCATTCACCATTTTGCGAATGCCGTACTGTTGGGAGAAGGTGAGCACATTGGAGACGAAGTAGTAGTAGCTCAGACCCGCCGCATAATTATTGAAGAAGCCCAGGAACATGACCGGCATGAGGTACATCAGGTACTTCATCTGCGGAAATTGTGCGTTCTGCTGGGTGAGTTGCTGGTTGAAGTAGGTGTAGATCAGTGTGGACAGGGTCATCAGCAGGGTGAACAGGCTGACATGCGCTCCGTAAAAGGGGATATCGAAGGGCAGATCCAAAATGGAGTCGAAGGTAGACAGATCTGTCGCCCATAGAAAAGACTGCTGACGAAGTTCGATGGAGGCGGGGAAGAATCGGAAAACTGCAATCAGGATGGGGAACTGTAGGAGCATGGGGATGCATCCACCCAGCGGATTCACTCCGGCCTTTCGATAGAGATCCATCATGGCGCTCTGCTTCTTCATGGGATCCTTGTCTGCAAACTTCTCATTCAGCTGATCGATCTCGGGCTTGAGCACCCGCATCTTCGCCATGGAGAGGTAGGAGGAATAGGTAAGAGGAGAGAGAACCAATTTGATCAAAAGGGCCATCAGGAAGATGATCAATCCGTAGTTGAACCCTTGGTTCTCCAGCAGGTGGAACACATTGATGGTCACTACCCGATTCAGCCAACCGAAGATCCATCCGCCCAGGGGAATGATCTTTTCAAAATCTTGTCCATGCGCCTCCAACAGATCGTACTGGTTGGGCGTGAAGAACATGGAGCCGGAAAGCCCGTCCGTTCCCGGGAACTGCAGCAGGCTGCCAAACGACTTGGTGTGCACGCCATCGGACAGAGGTGCAGAAGCCATTCGAGCCCTTTTGAAGGGTTCGTCAGGTTGGATGATCGAAGAAAAGAACTGCTGTTTGTAGGCTACCCAGCGCACCTCTTCCTTTTCCACTTCTTTGACCGAAGTGGCCGACAACTCCTTGTGCTTGTCTTTCTCCTTCAGCAGATAATGCAGCTGTGTTTGTTGCCCTTCGTTCTCGATATTCTTCTCTTGGCGCACCGTTTGGACGCCCCATTCCAGGGCGGTCTCCGTGAAGCCCAGTCCGTTCATGTCCACATTCCAAAGCAACTCGTAGGAATCGTCCTTGAGTTCGAAGGAGAGGGACAGGGGTGCACCTTTCAGGGTGGGTGCAGTGAAGACCAGAGCGTTGGATCTCTCTTCCACCTGGAAATGAAGATCAGCGCTGCGGTACAAACGCTCAGACTGCATGAGCAGCTGCCAGACATGGGCCGAGTCGATCAGACGGATGGGGAGGCTGTCGTAGGTGTTGTATTTCTTGAGTTCTGCTTTTACGATGCGTGCACCCTTGGAGCTGAAAACGAGTTTTAACTGCTCGTTCTCCAGGGTGAAGAATTCTTCCCGTGCCGCTGCTTGCACCTGCGAATAGAACAGGCCGGATTCCTGACGCAATTGCAGGTCGTTCATCGAATCACTGATGGCGACCTCTGCAGTGACGGCTTGCTGGTTCGTGCCTTCTTCTTGTTCCGTACCTGGAGCCACCTCCTCTGTAGCATTTGGTTCGGGCGCTGTCTGAGGTGCGAAATAATAGTTGTAGCCGATCAGGATCAGTCCGATCAGCATGAAACCTATGATGGAATTGAGATCTGGTTTTCTCACGTTTTTCTTCTGCTTAATTCACCGAGCTTTTGTGCAGCAATGCGGCTTTGACAAAACCCACGAACAGCGGGTGTGGATTGATCACTGTGCTTTTGTATTCGGGATGGAATTGCACGCCGAGGAACCAGGGGTGCTGTTCGATCTCCACGATCTCCACCAAACCTGTATCGGGGTTCACACCGCTTGCGATCAATCCGGCCTCGGTGAGTTGGTCCTTGTAGGCGTTGTTGTATTCGTAGCGGTGTCGGTGCCGCTCATTGATCTCTTTCCTCTTGTAGACCTCAGCGGCCTTACTGCCCTCCCGCAATACGCAATCGTAGGCTCCGAGCCGCATGGTACCGCCTTTGTTGCTGATCTCTTTCTGATCGTCCATCAGATCGATCACTGGATGTGCCGAATCTGAGTCCATCTCTGTCGAATGGGCGTTTTCGAGTCCCAGGACATTTCGAGCGTATTCGATCACTGCGGCCTGCATGCCCAGACAGATGCCCAAAAAGGGAATGCCTTCTTCACGTGCATACCGGACCGCTTCTAGCTTGCCTTCAAAACCGCGGTCGCCAAATCCTGGCGCCACCAACACACCGTTCAGCCCTTTGATCTGCTCGCTCATTTCATGCTCGCTCAGACTTTCAGAGTGGATCCACTTGAGTTTCACATGGCACTCGTTTTCTGCTCCTGCATGGATGAAAGCCTCAACAATGGACTTGTACGCATCTTTCAGTTCGACATATTTTCCGATCAGCCCGATCTCCACTTCTTTCTTGGGGTATTCCAGCTTACTGAGAAATTCTTTCCAGTTCTTCAGGTCCGATTCGCCTTGAAGGGGAAGTCCGAGTTTTTTGAGCACCACCTGATCCAGTCCTTCATTCTGCATCAGAACAGGAACTGCGTAGATGGTCTTAGCGTCCAGGGATTCCACGACGGCTTCTTTGCGCACGTTACAGAATTGGGCCAGTTTCCGCTTGATGTCGTCGGACAGGTCGTGTTCTGAACGGCAAACTAGGACATCTGGCTGTAGGCCAGATTCCAAAAGTGTTTTTACACTGTGTTGTGTGGGTTTGGTCTTGAGCTCGCCGGTGGTGGCCAGGTAGGGGATAAGTGTCAGGTGCACGACACAGCAATCGTCTCCGAGTTCCCATATCAGCTGACGCACAGATTCGATATACGGCAATGCTTCAATGTCGCCCACCGTTCCGCCGATCTCCGTGATGACGACTTCAAATTCTCCTGTATCGCCCAAGAGTTTGATCCGATGCTTGATCTCGTCGGTGATGTGCGGTATGACCTGAACCGTTTTCCCCAGGAATTCGCCCTTCCGCTCTTTCTCGATCACTGACTGGTAGATCCTTCCTGTGGTCACGTTGTTGGCCTGGCTGGTCGGCCGGTTCAAAAAACGCTCGTAATGGCCCAGGTCAAGATCCGTCTCCGCTCCGTCATTGGTGACATAGCACTCTCCGTGTTCGTAGGGATTCAGGGTGCCTGGATCGATATTGATGTATGGGTCGAGCTTTTGAATGGTGACCGAATAACCGCGTGCTTGAAGCAGCTTGGCCAGCGAAGCAGCGATGATGCCTTTTCCGAGTGAGGAGGTCACCCCGCCGGTGACGAATATGTATTTGGTCGCGGCCATGTTTAAAAAACAGCCGGCAAAATACGAAGTTTCAT
>Ga0213859_10000956_pt1 | contig 13105 bp, 12 predicted proteins | sample PICome_2_FD_160133 | JGI IMG/M metagenome (GOLD analysis project Ga0213859, IMG submission 160133) | Coastal seawater microbial communities near Pivers Island, North Carolina, United States - PICO304 | ecosystem: Environmental > Aquatic > Marine > Coastal | place: USA: North Carolina... | reverse complement strand
AAAAGTGATTACACATTTGCTCGCCTATCACGTAAAGGCTGGCACACTGGTGCTATTCTGCCTGGTATGAACTTCCAAGATACAATCGATATTTGTATTACACTTGATATGAGTGGTTCAATTGGAGATGCACAAGCAAAAGACTTTTTAGGTGAAATTCAAGGCATTATGGATGAATACAAAGACTACAAAATTAAATTGTGGTGTTTTGATACTGATGTATACAATGAGCAAGACTTTAGTGCAGATGATGGCGATGCATTAACAGATTACGAAATCTATGGCGGTGGTGGCACTGACTTTATGGTTAATTGGCAGTATATGAAAGACAATGATATTCAACCTAAAAAGTTCATTATGTTTACAGACGGATATGCTTGGGACAGTTGGGGTGATCCAGATTGGTGCGAAACAATCTTTATTATCCATAGTAACCACAATAAAAATCTTGAAGCACCATTTGGCATTACAGCCCACTATGAGGAGGCTGCGTGAAACTAAAAGAGCCAAATCCACTAGATGTTTTAGGATTAAGGAGGGTAACGTTTTGCCCTCCTCACTTTGCTACTGTTGATATACACAGAAAGTACAACATTGATAGAGCTATTTGCGATTGGATTGAAGACAATTTAAGTGGAAGATATTTTTTTGGCAACAGTATTGGATTTGACGAAATGAAAAATCTCAATCAATACAACAGAGTTGGATTCGAACAAGAAAAAGAATTAAGTTTCTTTATGCTTGCTTGTCCACATTTGAAATATAATTAAAATATAGGTTATAAGTAGTATACAAGGAGTTCAAAATATGACCGAAAACACACAAACAAATCAAAACGAACTAAACATTCAAGATTTGGCATTGGCAAGAGCAGTAATTGAGCTTGCTACAGAACGTGGTACGTTTAAAGCAAATGAAATTGCTAGTGTTGGTGCTTTATACAATAAACTTGATGCTTTCTTAAAAGAAGTAGAAGCACAAGCAAAAGCAGCACAAGAAGGAGCAGCAGCAGCACAACCAGCAGCGGCACCTGAACCAAAATTGGAGGAAGCAGATGGCTCTTAAACACGTAGGAAGAATTGCAACAAATCAACGAAAAGTTGTTGTTGCATACAGAGTAATTCCAGGCGATCCTGATTATTGCCTAGTGGTACAAACAGAAAATTTAAGTGCAGACGAACATGATGCATTAATCAAAGCTGTAGAATCAGCAGCTGGACAAGAAGCATATGAATTTGCAGAATGCATGGCACGTACTTATCTACCAGATGGTCGCAACATGTTAGCAGGATTTAGTAAAACTGGTAAACTTAATAAAGTTCCAACTAATACTGTAGAAATGACTCCAAACAGAAATACTTCTATTTTGTTAGAAGAACTAAACAAAACTATTGCAGATCAAAAAGGTGTTACTGTTGCAGATTTGGCAATCAAAGGACCAGATGGCGAAACAGTACAGCCAAGTACTAATGAAACAGAGCCAGCAGTTGATCCAGTTTCAACGTATACAGAAACACCCTCAACCGATGGTGTAATTACAGATGAACAATTAGCAGCACAATATCGTTCACAAGCAGATGCGTTGTTTAAAGAAGCAAAGGCATTGAGAGAACAAGCAGAAGAATTAGCACCTACAAAAAAACGCACAGTAAAGAAAAAAGAAACTAGTGACGCCTAAAGACGATTATTGGGATGAAATTTTACAGCAAATCGACATGGATTATATTCCATTAGAGTATATCAATACTGTTATTGTTACTTTCCAAGACGGAAAACAGTGGGAAATTGATATTGAAAAATCATCTAATAATATCGAAGACACAGAAAATATACTAGATAATTTTTTTAAAGAATACGAAGATACAATCGATACAGTAGATTTTAGACTTGATATAGAACAATTAAAAAACGATATAAATAAAAGAACAAAACGTTTTTTAAAAGTTAATAAATGATAAATGTACTAGATATTGATATTGATTATGATAAATTATTATCTGAATATAACAAATTAAATATTGATGAACTATTAAACAATAGATTCAAACAACTAGCAGTACAATGCAGAAAAGATTGTCCAATTGATACACAAATGTATGAAAGTTGCGGCAGTCTTTTCTACGACTGGCCAAAGTATGATGCAAATCCTACAGGCAGTGTTCCAATTAGAGAAAAAATTTACAAAGAAGAAGATTTTTTTGAGAATTGTGAATATATAAAAAACACTTACATACAAACTGTTTTAGAAAAATTAAAAGAAAATTACAATATTGTAAGAGGAAGATTTATGCTTATGCAACATAAAACTTGCCTTACATATCATAAAGATAAAACTCCAAGAATACATATACCAATATACACCAACGAAAATTGTATGATGGTCATAAATGACAATGTTTACCGTTTAGAATATGGAAAAACTTATCTTGTTGATACTACTGTAAAACATACTGCATTAAATGCAAGTAAAGACAATAGAGTACATTTAGTTTTCTGTGCAGATATGATAAATATATAAAACAGTACATTACCCAGGAGACCTAAATGGCTTTAAAGTTAAGACGTGGATTAAGTGAAAATCTAACAGGGCAAATCTTTGCCGAAGGCGAATTAATCTATACAACGGATACAAAATTAATATATGTAGGAGACGGTGCTACACCCGGTGAGGACCTTACACCGTTAGGCACCGGAGGTGGTTCATCTCCTGGTATTAATGACACTGCAAATACTCCTGTTTTAACCTTAACTGATAGTTCAGCTGCACTAGCTGTTAATACTACTATCAACGGCGATCTAATTATTGGCGACTATGAAATTACAGGTACTTTTGATATCTCTACTGAAGGAAGAATTACTGTTACAGGCGATGCTCCATTTGGTCAAATAACTGCTAGAGAATTTTCTGACGGTACTGCACAACTTGTAGGAGGTGTATTTACTGGTGATGTAGTGGGTAATGTTACAGGTAATGTCAACGGTAACATAACTACAAATTTAGTTACACTAGATGGCACTGTAGTTGAGTTTACTAGTACTGGTAAAACTTCAATTACGGCAACAGCACCAGATGCGTCTCCAGAATTAAAATTAACAAGAACATCAACAAGTGATATTAGTGCTGATGGAGGAGTTAATGGTGAAATTAAATTCTCAAGAAATGACGACATAAACGGATCTAGACAAACCGGTTTAATTCGAGCTTACGAGAACTTTTTCTTATTTGCAACTTATCCGTTTACTTCTGATTATATTATGAAATTAGAAGATGGCAATTTAGCGGTAGGTGATGTATCTCCGAGTGAAAAATTACATGTAGTAGGAAATGCACTTATTACAGGTGATTTAACAGCTAGTGCAATTAAAGGTTCAATTGTAGCAGATGATAGTAGTATCGTTATTGATGGCATTACAGGTGAAGTAAATCTTACAAATAGTAGTATAGGTGAATTTTCTGTAAGTAATCCACAAACTGGTCAAGTTTTGAAATGGAACGGAACGCAATGGACAAATGCTTCGGATTCAGGAGGCGGTTCTGGTAGTGGTGGATTAAGTTCAATCAGCATCGGTGCGGACGACTCTGCGTTACGTATTGTAGAGTCAGGAGAAGCATTCCTTATTTTAGGTGGCACAGGTATTAGTACAGCAAGCGATGTAGAAGGTAATATTACAATTACAGCAGACTTTGATGGCACATTTGCTGGTTTAACAAGTACACCAACTACAGTGGCAGGCTATGGTATCACAGATGCTCTTTCTGCTTCAGATTTAGGTGCATTCTCATTAGTAGGAAGTATTATTGACACTACAGATAGTAGTGCTATTACAATGACGCCTGCTGTTGTAATGTCAAGCGATCTGACAGTAGAAAATGATCTAACTGTTACAAATAAAATTACAGCAGCAACCATTGAGGTTGATAATTTAATTACAACAGCAGCAGGTACTCCTGAACTTGCAAGTGATACAGACATATTACTCACAGCAGGCACAAGAGTAGAAGTAACACAAAGTCCGTTTAAATTAGCAAGTTTTACTGACGCTGAACGAGATGCATTATCTGCAGAAAATGGCGATATGATTTACAACACAACAAACAATCGTCCAGAAATGTATGTTAACGGGGCTTGGAAAATTATAGACACAAGTCCGATTGTATAAGGATAAAAAATGTCAGAAAAGTATTATCAACTTGGCACTCATAATGCAGAACAATTTAACGAAATACATGATTTACTATGCACAGAAACATCGGTAGAAAATATTCCAAATAGAGTATGTACTTGCCACGATGATAAAGTCCATTCACCAACTAGAGGTACTTTTTTACTTACAGACGAAGAAGCAGATTTGTTAAAAAACGATTCTCGTATTGCATGGTTAAATATTGATTACTCACTTTATCCTGAAATATACAAACCTAATGCTGAAGACATTCAAGCTACAAGTGCAGAATTGTTAAACAGATACAATTCGTCTGTCAAGATATATAGAGAATTTGAAAATAGTAACACACTTCCAGGAGGCACACCGGGGGTTGGCGAAATAAACAGAGCATCTTGGTCTTTAATTAGACACGGACAAAAGCTAGATAGATGGGTAGATGAGAGTAGAGCAGACAATTATATATTAGAAGCTGTTCCCCAACAATATGGCGATGGTGCCGATGTAGATGTTATTGTTGCCGACGATGGCGGTGGTTGGATTGGACATCCTGAATTTCAAAATAATTGTACAAATAGTGTAGATCCTGATGGTTATACCGGCGGAAATGTACTTCCAGGCAACGGTACTTGCGATGTATTAGATCTAGTTTTAGATGCACCTTATTATTTAGATCCAGATTATTTTGATGCAGATCCAGGTAGTAGACTTACTACACGCTGGGACGGTACAACTGTTCCAGTTGAAAGTTTTGCAATTGATTGGTGGCAAAGCACATCGTCTAGAAGTGCAATTTTTAACAACAAATTTCCCACTGCAGGTGTGATTCCAGATAATTTTGCTGGTTATACACGAAGTTATTGTAACGGCAGTAATACAGCACAAAGCAGCGTAGGCACCCACTGTACGCCCTGTATGGCGCTTACATACGGTAGAACACAAGGTTGGGCATATAATGCCAACAAATGGGTATATAATATGTATGGATCAAACAGTCCAGAAATTGAATACGGTTTTGATATACAAAAAATATTCCATAATACAAAACCTATCAATAGCAAGTACGGAACTCAAGATCCTACTATAAGTTCAAATAGTTGGGGATATCGTTCTAGCAAAGGTTCAAATCCTGGTTGGTATCATTTTAGAACAGATTCGCCTGTACAATATAATGGTACAGGTGACGAACCAACTTTTATAAGTCATATGGGAGTAACCGGCGATACAGGACGCTGGAAAAGTGAAATGAAACCAAATTCACTTACAACAGCATTAGACGAACTATGTGAATCAGGTGTAATTTTTGTATGTGCAGCAGGGAACAGTAACCAAAAGCAAGTCAATTGGGGACATCCTGATTTTGACAACTATATTAGTGCAAATGAAACTGATAATATAGAAGACACAGAATACTTTGATATAGGTGTAGCAGTTTATGGAACTACTAATAGAAGAGGATTTCCACAGCAAGGCGGTAAAACTGTTGACGGTATTACAGGTGAAGTAACATATAAAACAATTAACATTGGTGCATTAGACGACGAATATGATACAAGTGCAGGTAATAAAGAACGTAAAGTCAATTATAGTGATAGGGGAGAAGCTATAGATGCCTATTTTGCTGCCGATGGAACACTAGCAGCCAACAGAGGTTACACATCAGAAGGACAATATCCTGTAACATATCCAGGATTTACAGCCAACAGTGGTTCAGGTTCAGGTATTCCAGAGGATTGCGCATTTGGCGGTACAAGTGCTGCATGTCCTGTAGGAGCAGGATTTATTGCTACGCTAGTCGGGCTGAATAGAAACTGGACTTATCAAGATGTAAAAAATTATTTTTCAAATTTAGAAAATCAAGATCCATCCAACTTTCATTATGGAGTGGAAAGCACAAGTGCCAATGATTCAAATTGGAATAATTACACAAGTTTAGAAGGTGGAGATGCAAAAGTTGGTTATCAAGATGCATCGCAAATTAAACAAACTGTCTTTCCAAAAAGACCTTTACGTATAAGTAGCGGATTAAATTTTAACAATTTAGGGGTATCTAGAGCTAATCGATTTGATAGAGGAAGATAATTATATCTTTCTTTTTGGAATTTTTGAATCGGCGCTGCTAACACAACTTTCAGTCATACAAGGCATTGGTTTATCAAAAAGTTTAAATCCTGTTTCAATATTACCTAAAGGCACATCATGACAACTGTATGAACGTTTTACACTACCGTCAGGTTCACGAATAATAATTCCTTGGTATCCAGCATTACAACTCCAACCTTTAAACTTGTTAAAATTAAACGCATTAAAACGTTCAGCTTGATCCATATACCAAGGATTGCCTTCACTATCTCTAAATTCCACTTGAAAATGCCAAGGTACACTTGCATCAGGTTTATGATAAGCATCTTTGGGTATTTCAAACTTTGGCTTTGGACGTTCGTTCCATTTACGTTTTGTTTCAGTATATCCACGTTGTGGCATTCCGTTCCATAAACGTTTCAAGTCTTCTTCTCGGTATCCTTCAACGATTCTCGACGCCGTAGGGTCGGACTGCGGTTTAAGGGTGACATTGATACCTTGCTCGTGAAAGAACAAAGCGTTTTCCCAATCACGTTCAAACCAGTCCGGAACCATAACCATATTGATCGTAACTTGTACATCATGCTCCTGACACAGTATAAGTTTGTCAGCAAAATCCTGCATCTTTTCTCGAGTATTTAAGTGTTCTGTGTGCAGGCTTGCTGTAATGCTTGCTCTATGAAATGGCTTTGCACGTTCAACATAATCCTCAAACCACTTCATAGGACGACTACAATTGCTAGTCATGTGTACACTAGTGTAGTTTGTATTTTCTACATCATCGGCAAGATGTTTTAATATGTCCAAGTATCCAGGATGGAAGGTAGGCTCGCCTCCAGACAGACTAAAATGGAAACTGTTAAAACCGTTATCACGTGCTTGCCTCTTTATCTCATCTATTGTTAGTAAACACAATTCAGTAGGTCTGTGATCTTTTCTGTCGCTACGAGCGTAGGGCCAACAATAGCTGCAACGATAGTTACAAAATCTGCCAAGAAGCCAACTAACAGTAAAAATATCTCTATAAAGAAGAGTCCGTTGTCCTACTTGTACAATATCATCAAAGGGAATTTTGGTAAAGTCATAATTTGACCATTTTAAATCTTCAGTCATAAGTTAGTATAACACCTTATTTTATTATTGTCAATCTACTCTGCCCAAAACTTTGGTCCATTTGGATTTCTTAATCTTTCTTCTGTAATTTCTATAGTTCGTAATGTAGTAGGATTAGCAGTATATGACGGGTCGTGCTTTTGTATCCTTGCTATAGATTCCTTCCATCTACGTAATCTTGTAGCTATATCATTGTCATTATAACTCCAATTCATCGAAGTATTGTATTCAAATTCGCCTTTGTCTTTATACATTGAATATAAAGCATGTTCTTTATCTATTAACAGACTGTTTCCAAATTGCCATCTAATTAAAGGCCTTTTATAATCATAATTAGGATCCATTTTGTAACCAAAACCGTCCTCAAACATTTTATCAATACATTGCAGATTAATTTGATGATCCTGTTCAGTTTCGGTAACATAACCTACTAACATTAATATTTGTGTTTTTATATTATATTTTGTTAACATTTCTATCATATACCAAATATCATCATTGGTGTATTTTTTACCCATATGGTTTCGGACTTTTTCACTAAAACTTTCAATACCTACTACTGCCCCAATACATCCACTTTCTGCCATTAATTTAAAATCACTTTCTGGCATTTGACTCTTTGGTCTACAAATAAAATGACTATTCCATCTAAATGGTTTAGGATCGTGTTTTTCTTTAACTGTTTTTAATTCTTTTAAAATTTCTCTAAAGTTGCTAATACTACCATTAATTAAACTATCAGTGAACATAAAAGTTGTTCTATTGTGTTTGCCTTTTAATATATCTAATTCTTTTGCTACTTTTTTTGCACTTTTATACCTGTATTGCGGCCATATTAACCAATCATTACAAAAAGTACATTTTCGCACACAACCTCTACTAGCAGTTACATATATAGGATTTTCAACAGACACATAATGATATTCGCTCCAATCAATATCATCATAATCAGGAGGCAAACTTAAATCATAAGGTATAATTTCATCAAAATCTTGTACTTTATTAATACCAGGATAATCGTAATTTCCTTGTAATAACTCAATTATGCTTCTTTCGCCATCGCCTTTAATAAAGGCATCAATTGTTCCATTATCTATCAAACAATGAAATCCTTCGTGTTGTATATTTGTACCACCCCATACTATTTTAATATGCGGCAATTTATCTTTAATAAGCTCTGATAATTTTTGACTTGCTGCACAACTAAATGCACTTAACAGACTCATACCAACCCATTTTGGATTTTTTTGTTTGATAAATTCTATCCAAGAATCAAATAATTCAGTATGGTCTTGATAAAATTTTTCGAATTCTTCATTTACAGGATCACTGGGTTGATTACTAAAAATTAAACTATTTTTCCAAAAAATATCTTGTAAATTTTTATTAATTAGGTAATTATATAATTTAATGTTAAAATCAACCACCTCGCATTTATATCCTGCTTGTAACAAGTGTGCTTTAATTACTCCAGCACCAGGTGTTGGACTATCTGGTTCTATTCTTGGCATTATACAAACAAGAACGTCTAGCATTTATTCACTCCAAAATCTTGGACCGTTTGGATTGCGTAGTCGTTCTTCAGTTATCTCAATTGTTCTAGTAGTGGTAGGACTAGGTTTATAATTAGGATTGTGTTTTTGAACTTGTGCTATTGACTCTTTCCATCTACGTAATCTTGTTGCCATATCATTGTCTTTATATTTCCAGTCCATTGCACTTTGCCATTCCCACGAAGGATGATCTTTTACCATGTCATATAGTTTATGTTTTTCATTTAATAAAAGACTATTACCAAAAGTCCAACGTAACAAAGGTTCTCCTCTGCCTCTAGGATCTTTTGTATGTCCCCAACCTTGTTCAAAAATAAAATCAATTGCATCTAAATTATTTTGATGATCTTTTTCTGTTTCAGTTGCATAACCAACTAAAATTAAAACTTGATTACGTATTTTGTATTTGTCTAGCATTTCTATTGTGTAAAATATATCATCATTGCTATATTTTTTACCCATATGATCTCTTACATCTACACTAAAACTTTCTACGCCAATAACAGCTTCAACGCAACCACTTTCTGCCATTAATTGAAAATCACTCTCGGGCATTTGACTCTTTGGTCTAACGATCATGTGACTAGACCATCTAAATATTTGAGGATGATATTTTTCTTTTATTTTCACCATTTCGTGCATGGTATCTCTAAAATTGCTTATACTACCATTTAATAAACTATCTGTGAATAAAAATGTATTTCTGCCATACTTGCCTTTTAATCTGTCTAAATCTTCTGCTAGTTTTTTAGGAGTCTTAAATCTAAAGGTAGGCCAAATTTGCCAGTCATTACAAAAAGTGCATTTTCTTACACATCCGCGACTGCCAGTTACATACGCAGGTTTGTTGTAATATATGTGTTCGTAATCATCCCAATTGATATCGTCGTAGTCAGGAGGTAGACTTAAATCATATGGAATTACTTCGTCAAAATCGTGTATTTTGTTAATTCCTTTATATTCTATGTTTCCTCGTAACAATTCTGGTAACGCTCTTTCAGCATCTCCTTTGATATAATAATCAATTAATCCATCATTGACTGGCCAATTAAATCCTTCATGTTGAACATTTGTACCTCCCCAAACTATTTTAATCTCTGGCAAATGTTGCCTTATTAGTTCGCATAATTTCATACTACTTGCTACACTAAATGCACTTAATAAACTCATGCCAATCCATTTGGGATTTTTTTGTTTGAAAATATCAATCCATTTCATAAAAATATCTTTGTGATTTTGATAGAACATTTCAAATTCGTCATTTAGTGGATCACTAGGTTGATTGCTAAACAAGACTTCATTACCAAAATAATATTCTTCGTGCTCGTTGATTTCTTTTAAATATTTAAATAAATCAATATTTAAATCTAGTACCTCGGATGTAAACCCTTCTTGCGTAAGATGAGCTTTTAGTACCCCTACACCTGCCGTGGGTGCATCAGGTTCTACTTTAGGCATAACACATAATAATATATCTATCATAATTCAACTTTTACGTTTTGTTCTGCTTCTCTTTTAACAACACCGCATGTTCTAATACACCTAGGAATCACATTTTCACCTGTCCACGAATTAACTAAATCTTTCTTGAAAAAATCATGGGTTAATATTTCTTCCCAAGTTTTGTCTTTTAGACTTAATTCTCCAATAGGATAAGGTAACTGACCATTTGCAAGAGTTTTATAATTTTCGTATTCGTCACTTATGTAACAACAAGGATGAACTTCTAATCTACTATTTACATACATCTTCTTTGCCTCTTGATAAATGCAACTTATACAATAATCATCAGCAGGTAACTCTTTATCTACATATTTGTAATTGTTACGTTGTGGTGGGAAAAAATCTTGTATATTATCGTTGTTAAGATCAATATTAAATTCATCTCCGTATATTTTACTTGCTATTTTACCCATTTCTTTTAAACTAGGATGTTTTAAATCTTCTCTTTCGGGTGGTTCTAAAAAGTGTGTAATTTCTTTATTGTCGTTTAGTACAGGAAATTTAGTTTTAAAAATATCAAAACGTGCAGTGCGTCTTAATCTAAAATGATCAACACCCATACTTTTGGCAAGTTTTTGACAAGGTTCATATTCATGCTCGTTGTGTTTAAATGCTAAAAAATCCCATCTTACTTTAACTTTACTTTCACAACAAATTTTCATATGTCTCATAATTTTATCAATATTGGTTTTTTGTCTATATAAATGATTGGTTTCGATTCCATCTACACTAAATGTTATTCTGTCACGTTCGTCTAGAATACTACACAGTTCTTTCCACCAACTTTCAGTTTTTAAACTACCATTTGTAAACATTTCCATGCCTGCACCTAAATCTTTTGCTGCTTTAATAGCTTCAAAAACATTTCGTGCTGCCAACGGATCGCCATGTGTTCCACAAAAATAAACATATTTCAAATTAGGCAATACTTTTTTATCAAATACTTTGTGTATTTCTTCTATTGTCCAATCACTTATTCCTCTACCTGGTCTATTTCCTTGGCCAAAAATATTTCTTGCACACATAGGACAAGCAGCATTACAATTATTAGTAATTTCAACGTGTAGCTCTTGTATTTCATTCAATTCTAAATATGACAAAAAAGACTCCTAATAAATACGTATATAATAATACTTATCACAAGTGTTATAACAAACAAAACATACTGGAAAATCAATGTTAGTAAGAAAAAAAGCTAATTCAAATGAGTACATGGAAGTTTTTGCAGACATAGAAGTTGAATTTACAGCAGACAGTGGAAATAGCACAATAGTACCACTTGGTAAAGATTGGCACACTGTAGGTATACAACTTTCAGGCGGGCTTGATAGTGCGCTTTTGCTTTACTTAACAACAAAAGCCATTCAAGACAATAATCTAGATCTTAAAATTCAACCTATTAGCGTATTCATTCCATCAAAAGTAAAAAATATTGCCTCAACAGAAGCAATAATTGACAAAATTAGAGAACTTACTGGTGCAAATTTTATCAACGATGGATTAATTTTTGATATGCCTATAGAGGAAACAACTACTCATGATGGTAAAAAAGACAAATACTTTGTTAATATGATCAGAGAGTTGTTTCACAATGGTACAATAAACTTTGAGTACAATGGTAACACAAAAAATCCGCCCGAAGAAGCAAGAGTTGGATGGAAAAACGACGAACATAGACAAAAAAATAGAGATGATGCAAGTAGCATTTATAGCACTCCACACTGTGCAAGTCCACATTATGGCATGGATAAAGCCGATATTATAAATTTATATTTGAAATACGATATTTTTGATGATATTGCTCCTTTAACCTGTAGTTGTGATGAAAACATTGATTTAGTACACGAATTAGAACTAAATGTACCTTGTGGCAGTTGTTGGTGGTGCGAAGAACGAAAATATGGATTTGAAAAAAATAATGTTGAAGATCCAGCACCTGTTTTAAGTTATAATGAATATTTAAAAGTTCCTAGTATGCGTCCAACGGAGTAATTTTTGGAAATACCTAGTAAAACTTTTTGTAGTATGGCATGGGATCATCAATTTATTGATCCTACTGGTAGAGTTAAACCGTGCTGTAGATTTGCAGAAAAATTTAGACCTAAAGAAAATAATCTTAAAGAAAAAACATTAAGTGAAGTATTTTACGGAGATTGGATGAACAATATCCGTAATAAGATGTTGAACGGTGAAGAAGTGGATGGATGCATACGTTGCTATCAAGAAGAAGCAGCAGGAAAGCGTAGTCTACGTGAACGCTATCATGATAACAAAGAATTAGATATTGACAAACTAGTTGATATAGACAATCCTAAAATTGGCTGGATAGAACTTGCTATAAGCAATGACTGCAATTTAGCGTGTAGAATGTGCGATAGTAGATACGCTTGGAAATGGTTCAAGGAAGAACAAGAAATATTTGGCAAAACTTGGAACGAAGTTGAAAAAAGCAAAAGTGATGTTGCTAACATATATCCTTTTATCGACGATTTAGTTCACATAAAGTTTACAGGTGGTGAGCCTTTAATGACAAAAGATCAATGGGTTGTTGTAGATAAACTTTTAGCTGAAAGAGATTGCAGCGAAATCTTTTTAAATTACAGCACAAATTGTACTATCATGCCAAAACAAAGTTGGATCGATAAATGGAGTAAATTTAAAAAAGTTGAATTTGCATTAAGTTTTGATAG
>Ga0213859_10000954_pt1 | contig 13112 bp, 4 predicted proteins | sample PICome_2_FD_160133 | JGI IMG/M metagenome (GOLD analysis project Ga0213859, IMG submission 160133) | Coastal seawater microbial communities near Pivers Island, North Carolina, United States - PICO304 | ecosystem: Environmental > Aquatic > Marine > Coastal | place: USA: North Carolina | collected... | reverse complement strand
CCCGCAGAGAGAACTTTCACCATAGCTTCCCCGGAGGATGGAGCGCAAACAACGTATACATTATATAAGGTGGTTAATGGTCTAGTTGACAAAGCCTTACCCACAGCATCCATATCGCTAACCCCCTCTTCAGAAGGTTTGGGGTCAGAGAATAATGTTTTTGAGAATCTAGTTGTTCAGGAAGGAGCTTTAGTTTCTGAGTTTGGACAGTTTGCCAGTACAGAAGGGCAAAAGACTATAGCTTTGACGGATGGACCTGTAGTTGAGGGTAGTGTCCAAGTATATATTGAGTCTCCTGTAGAAGATTCAAAAGGGGCATATACTCCAGTGGAAAGCATATACTTTGCCTCTGGTGCTTCTGATAGGATATTTGAAGTAGTTTATGACGAATTCTACAATGCAACCGTAGTTTTCGGAACGGGTGTGGCTGGAATATCTCCACCAGATGAAGCGTCTTTTTTCGTAACGTATCGCGTGGGAGGAGGAACTAGAGGTAACTTAGAAAAAAGAGCGATATCTAATTCCGTAGCGGCTACCAACTTAACTGCTAATTACCCAGGAACAGTAACTAATACAAGTAAAGCCACCGGGGGAGCTAATGCGGAAACGATAGAGCACGCAAAAAAATATGCGCCCCTCACATATAGAAGACAAGATAGATTAGTAACTCTTACGGATTACTCAGCGTTCGCTAATACATTTATAAGCACGTTTGGGACTGTGGGTAAGGCAACAGCAGCGACTAGAAACGCATACTCCTCAGCGAATACCATAGACATATACGTTCTAGAAAAAGCAAGTGATTTACAATTACAAAGAGCAACAAGTAATTTTAAAACACAACTTCTAGAAGCTATGAATGAAAAGAAAATGATGACTGACGATATCGTCATCGTAGATGGTCTGATCAGAACGCTTGATCTTATTTGTACAATTAGAATAGATTTAGAGCAAAAGCAGAACGAGGATTCTATCAAGGCAAAGGTTAGAAATCAAATCCTAAACTACCTAAGTATTGATAATACAGAATTCGGTGAAGATTTAATTGTCGCTAATCTCAATAGACAAATTTTTGAGGTTGATGAAGTACGCTTCTCTACCTTGGACAATGTGAATCAAGATATTAGAATAGACTTCAATGAGATTATACAACTAAACAACTTAATAATTAATGTAGAATACCTAGCCTAATGGTCGATAGCAGCAAATACACACAAAACCCGAGACAGTTCTATAAGACAAACTTTGTAGAACTCCTTGAGCTATTGACACCTAACGTATACCAGCAGGAAGACCTACAATTAAGTGGCACTGAGATTAATCCTTTATCTGAGGTGATAAACACTCACCTTAAGATAGCGAATAATATCTCCCAAGTTTTGCCTGTGTCCTCAGTGGCGGGCACGCAGACAGAGAACCTAGGAAATATCTCAGGTATATCGCAGTATTTTGTAAAGCAAAACAATCTTTCCTTAGTTACTTCTCAAAGTTTCCGAGAAAAAATTCTTTTGCCCTTGGGGATCAATTATTCTGATTTTGACGCTAGTTCTTCTTTTAAAGAATATTTATCTTCTACATTGCTTCCAAAAATTATACCTCCTAGAGAAGGTAATGTTGGAACGATAGAGCAGAACATGTCTGAGCTTTCTGCCTATACATTGAACGCTGACGCTAGTAGTGTACATAACTACTTAGTAGATGCTCTAGGCTGGTTTTACTTTTTAAATACTTCTAGTTTTGGAGGTCTTTCGTATTCCCCCTCAGCGTATGTTTTAGATAGCTTAACGCCATTATATCTTGGAAAACAATTAGAAACTGTTGATGGAGTAAAGGGGCTTACCGAGTACGTCTGGAGAAACTATGAGGTTTGTTCTTTTAATGAGTTTATTCCCCAAAACTTTGTTTCCGGCATTTCTGACGGCAACCTAGACCTTAGCTCAGGAGAACTTCCCACATATACCAGCGGAACGGAAAGGTTGGATAACCTAAAGACTTTCGTAGATGTAATTTATTCTCCTCTGGCTATAGATAGACAAGATTTTTCAGTAAAGCAAGCCTTTGATAGTTTTATAGATGCTGATATTGTATTAGATGATCGAGTCTCGCAAGGCCCATACAGAAAATTTTTAACAGCCTTAGGTTTTCATTTTGTTGATATTTCCAATCAAGTAGAAAATATAAAATATCTGTATGACATTGAAGACGTAGAGCAAGAACAACTAAGATATATCGCAGACTTAATAGGATTTAAATTAAGAGGAAATCAGTCTGAGAAATGGAGGCATCAGCTTAGGGTTGCTACAGATATATACAAGAAATCGGGAACCCAAGAAGCGTTACAGTCTGCACTAAATGCAATTATTTTTAATAGCGTTCTAGACGTAGACGGGACTATTATTCCTCTATGGGAATCCTATGTGCCTTTCTTGATATGGTATGCTTTAGGTACAGGATCACCGCTATTTAAAAACATGAATACTTGGACACCCCAAGTAGCCAAACAGTCTGGTGTTTTTGCTTACAGTACGAGTAGTTTAGAGGAAAATATAAAATTAGCTACCGACTCTATTCTTTTAGACTTGGTGTCAGCCTTCCCAAAAAACTTTAAGTTCTTCGGCAAAGAGTTCCCTTTACCTAGATTCTATGTTTTAAATGAAGACGGAACTAAGGGTGACCTTTACACCGTTCTGGGCGATGTTAAGATGAAGCCTTGGCACGCCCACACAGTAAACGGCCCAGGGTATCAAGCAATTCGAAGACAGGCTTACGATTTTGGTGAGGAAGCTCTTTGGGATCGAGCTATAGGCCCAGGTCCTTTTGGGGAAGGTGTATACATGGCTGGTGAGCGCCACCCTATGGGTTTAGAGAGACCGACATATTTGCTCTTCGAGGGAGATGCTGAGTTTTTATTTTCGTATCGGGGTAAGGTAAACTATCCAATGCCTCCCTTCGAGGAAATAAAATACTATAGAGATTCCTCAGTGACAAAGCCTCTGGCAGACCTGTTAGTTAATAGGCTAAAATGTTTCCAGGTAGATGAGGATTTGGCAGACAGCTTGGGCGAGTATATCACCAGGGCTGCTGTTACAGGTGATAGTAATATAGAAAGCTTGAACGAATTCTTAATGTTCTTCGATTCCGTTCAGCACCCGCCTAACTACGACGAGGTTATGTTTAGTATTTCTGATTACGAGAAAAACATACTTAGCCTTTGGAACGGAAAATCATCTCATATCTTCTTAGATTTCGATGGCGCAAGCTTCGATTTTAGAAAAACAACCTTAGAAGCAGATTCTAAGTATGCATTGTATGAAACCGCTAGGGTGGCTCAAGAATACTCGCCAGCCCACACGATACCTAGAGTAAATTTAAACACCTCGGCTTTAGATCCGTATGAGGCTTCTGGAACAAAGTACGAATATCTTGGACTTGATCACGATGATACCCGAGCGGGATATGAGATAAGTTCCGTTTTAGGTAATGGCGAAGTTAGCGGTGTAGAAATCACTTCTCTTCCCGGTAGAAATGGCTTTAGTACGTTCAAGCGTGATGAAGTAGATGGGATGGAGACTCAACTTAGCTCATCTAATGTGATTGTAGGTGAGCCTAGAAATGCAATTCGAAGACGTAACTTTAGGTATCTTCTTCCCGAAGAAGGGTATTACGATAGGACGGGTTTCAATGGTCCTGTAAGTTATGACCCATCTGTGATTGAAAAGTCTATGGCAAGCTCCCTAGGAGAACTCACGCTAGGTTACGTTGCTTCCGCTGGCAGGTTTCACCCGGTACAAGACTACACCGAGGTCTCTGGAGTGTGGCACCCTTGCGAGAGCTTAGGATCTCCTAACACTTTCTCAGGTGTTGATACCAGCAACACATTCCCTTATAGAGGACTAAAAGCATTAGGCTCTGATGCTAAAAGATCGGAGCAAACTTCTGCTACTGACCGCTACGTTGATAGGAGTCAGACACCAGGAATCATACGATCTATGCATTCCCTGTTTGAGAAGAAAGCTGACTTTTATGCTGAACAGGAAGTAAATAAACTTCTACTAGCTACTAGCGGCGACCCGTCCTCCTTTTCCTCTGATTCTTATTGGAAAAATCAAAAGTTAAGTTTCGCCAATGAAGCCATAGCGAGCGGATATGTTATAAACTCTTACAGTGACTACGAGAACTTTACCTTTGGTAGGGACCTACAAAAGTTGTACAAAGATTACTGCAATACTTTCGAGCAGCATCCTTTAGGCCCAACTATCAGGAAAAAGACGGGAGGAAATATATTTGCTCATGTATTCGGTAAAGGTTTGTTTAACTGTGATTTTAGTGTTCTTGGTGAGAATGGGGAGTCTTTCCTACAAACGTCACTATCGGACAACCTTCCCATCAATAACTTATCTGTGTGGTCTGATGGTGGTGCGGGAACATTTATTGCTAGTGGATTGGAAGAAGCCGTCATCCCTCTTACCGGAACATACACCTCAGGACAGTCGTTTGAGTTTAGAAACCCCACAATCCTTAGTGGAGTAGAGTTCTGTGATCTTTCCGGTTCTCCTTCAACTAACCAGTTTAGAATTATAAACCTAGACTCTAGTAATTATATTATTGGAAAAGAAAATTACTTTGTTCAGAATCCAGTGATAAAATGCAAATCAGTAGGGGGATTACCTAGGATTAGGTTTGACGTATCTTCTTATGGGGATATGCCTAATAAACTTACCCCGGAACATCAGTTTAAACTTAGTGTTAAATCTTTAGTTGCAGATGAGTACGCTGCTGTAATTGGAGGCGGGCAGCTAGGTGTTTGGATTCATACTGAACCTGCCAGCGGATTAATGTGGAGTTGGACTACAGATCAGCGTTGGGTCCCGACGCAAGCTTCTTCTTTGAATATTGATCAAGTAAAAAGAAAGTTGTCTCACAGGTTCTCTTTTCCGACCTTTGTTCCTGATAAAGCAGTAAGAGAATACTGTATAAACGCTACCAATAACAAGCTAGAGATCGTAAATGACTTAAGTTTAGAAACAATAAAAGAAGATTACTTTAGCACTTTTGACATTGAATTTGATACTAGAAACTTCACTATATTTAATAACTTTGAATATAAAAAGATTATAGATAAAACTGAAGAGCAGTTTAAGCTTACAGATCAGGTTCACGAAAATAGAAACTATATTATAGAAGTCTTTTTCCTGCCTAATAAGGATATTAACAAGTATATGCTTATAGACTCTATACAATTACAGGACACTACACTAAGGTATCAGGCTGGATTGTCTACGGGTTTAGGTTTAGAGACTAGTGGAACTCCCTTAAGACCTTTCTTGGAAGAATATAAATATTATTTAGATCAAGAAGAACTTGCTAATGTGTTAAGCTTCTATAATGGGTTGACGGGTATTAGGGCGGGGGAAAATACTACTCCTCTTGCTTCTAGAGACGCGACAGTTACGTCCGGGCTGCTAGAGGTTAGTGGTGGAAGTAGAATATCTTACAGGGTGCAGCCTGAGTGGATAAACCACACAGATGGATCTAATGGAAACTATACGGTGGTGGAGTTCGATAACTGATGAGAGGTGAAGTTGAAGTTTGGAGTGGAGATAACCTAATCCTAAAGGAAGCTAACATGCTAACTGATGGGGCAGGGGAGCTATTAGCAGATATCATGACCGTATCCCCATCACTCTCAGGGATTGATGACTTGGCGACATACTCGCTTCTAGACTTATCTAACTATACCATACAAGCCATATCTTTTGGCACAGGATCAGATGCGTTTAGGACAAATGGTCATAAATTTGTTGATGTGGTTGGAGTGTATGATGCTGTTGATGTTTTCGCTGGGACAAAAGGAAATCAAACTGTTCTCAGATCTAATAGAGATGATGAAGACGCTTCTAACGTCAGTCAGCCAGCAGACCCAGGGTTTCCCATAGCACCAACGCCTGAGCTAGATGTTTTAGAGATAAATACCAGCGTGGATGCTCTTATCTCAAAGGATGTTAGTGCAACTATTCCAGGTAACGGTCAGCTAACTAACTTTATCCCTTCTGCTATAATGAGTGCCACTTTTGAGGGCACAGAACTATCGACCCCTATCAGATATTTTGGTGCTGCAAGTGTTCTAGGATGTTTCCCTGACGGTGCCTCTGCTGATCACGTTACAAGAAATCAAGTAAAATACTATGATGACGCGGGGACTCAAAGAACCATAACATCTGTTGGAGGTTACTTTAATGAGGTTAGTTCTATGGATGTTTCCGGTTTTGTTACAAAAGTTGCCGGGACGGACTCTACTCAAGGACTAATAGAATCTTACGATGTCAACCTGCCCACTAACGGCACCATAGAGTATGAAGTTACTTTATCCAAAGATGATGCTTTGTTTGCTCATGCATACGGAGGCATCTTTCACTTAGGTCTTTGGACCATAGATATGAAAGAATCTCTTCTGAACGGAAATACACCTCCTTTTGCGTTTAGTATACTAAATAATCCTAGAAAGTACAGGCTGTTTTGCAGAAAAGGCGTGTCCAAGGATTTGACATATATTGACGACATTACGCAGTACGAAGACTTAACCATCAAGTGGAGGCTACACTTCCTATGAAAAACTTTACAGAAGAATTAGGTATTAATGGGCATCTTACCATCATAAAAAAGATGAGTACAGGTGAAGAAGAGGTTCTCCTAGATGATTCTAATATAATTGTTTCCGGTATGGGTGTAGGCTTATCTTACTTATTCTCAGCTTCGGGATCAAACAGCGTGCTTGACTACCAAATACAAAAATTTCAAGTTGGGGTTTCTGGTCCTCCTTTAGGGGGTGTAACTAGCTCCATAGCCGAACTTTCTGGGGCGCTATCGTCTGTAGACGAGTATGGGACAGGAAGTAACCTTGCGCTTTTTGAAGGAGCGCAAATAGTGGGCAACACGTTAGAAAACGGTAGGGTCTTTGCTGAAATTCCAGCAAGTAAAATAACAAGAATAAACGAAAACTCTGTGCGATATACTTTAGTGGTGGATGAAGAAGCGGCTAATGGGTTACAGAGAGATGGAGTAGATAAAGGAATTAATGAAATTGGAATGTTCATGAAAAACCCCACGGGCAACGCTGTGGATAGACCCATCTTAGTCTGTTATAGGACATTCAGTGATATAGTTAAAACTAATGATTTTAGTTTAATTTTTAGGTGGACAATAAACTTCTGATATGGCATTCAATCCCAATGACATTTACACTAGCAGCGGCAGCGTAGTCCTGTTTAACTCTTGGACTCCTTATGTATCCAAGTTCGACACAAGTACGTTCTACAACTGGGAGCAGGACAATGTTCCTCTTTATGATTTAGAGGAACGCACCTACGAACTCTGGGAGCAGACAGGTTTCGCTACCTCCGCTGGGGTTCCAGGGTTAGCTCTAAGTGTTTCGGCGGACGCTCCGTCACTAACCTTACAACAAAACCCGAATATTTTTGTGGACGTTAGCTCTGCTATCGCAGCTATCCCAAAAGTTGTGCGCTTTCCTGTGCTGGTTGAAGTTGCAAACTTCGGAGACTTAGGTGCCCTTGAGCTTCACAATTTTAGGATAGAGGAAGAGGGATCTATTGAGATTATAAACAGAAACTTTGCTAGGACCTATAATGCTTCCTCTGATGTTAGGTCAGTTGTAGTCCCTTCAAACGGAAAATACTCACAAGTACCTAGCCAAATAAGTTCTTTAGACCTAGCTAACACGTTGAGAGATACGTCTTGCGTTCACATAGCAACGCCTGTACTATCAAGCACGACTGATCCTAGATTAACCAAAATAAGTTCTTCTTTTTATCCGTCTATTTCTTATCGAGCTACTCCTCTCGCTTTTAGTATTCAAGACTCAAACTGGTCCACAGGAACGCCTAGCGAGTATGGAATTAACGTATACGAAAATGTTTCTACTGATCAATCAATAGAAACTTCTGATGTAAGTAGTTTTAATACTCAATCCGGCGGTCTTTTAAGGAGACCTCCAGTCAGCGTTTCAGATAACTTAGGAGGAAACTTTTACGGTAACTTCTGTACTAAGATCAGTGTAAAAAATTGCGACGGTCCTATTTACATAAGAAACTTCTTTGTTGACGGAGAAACAGTACGTCCAGTCGGCATCGAAGTTAACAACTCCAAAGTATTTCTTGAAAACTGCTCTGCTGCCAGAGCCCAAGAAGCGGGTTTCCAGTTCGTAAACTCCAACATACTCTTATCTAGATCTGCTTTCTCTTATAGAAATTACAAGAAAGCCACTTCGACTACTAGAGAACCTGAGTTTGGCGTAGGTTTTGAGATAATTAATAGTGAGGTTGAGGTTAGTTCCTTACCTGTCAGCGTCGGGTCAACGTCAGTGGGTGACAATGGCGCAGAAGGACAAGATGTAACTGTCATCGCCTCTAGAAATACCAAAGGCTTTGTTGTACAGAATTCAATACTTAAGGGTGGGTATCAAAGAACAACACCCAATAGTGTTACTACAGGCGGGGTAATAAGTTCGGAATTAAATACCAGCGCGGGTATGGTTCTAAAGAATGCTTTTGTTGATGTTAAAGGTCTTTTGGATATTTTTGGAAACAACATAGGTATTGAGTCGGATAATTCATACTTAAAGTATGAAAATCTAACCGTAGACGGGAACCAAACCCAAGGCGTTAAGAGCATCAAATCTTCCTTCATAGTTGATTCTGAAAGTATTCTAGATTCTACAAATAGAAAACAGCTTGATTTCTCAGGAAACGCCACCCACTTGGACCTGGAGGGGGGCAGTACCTTTGCCTTTGAGCTAAAAGACTCTGTACCAAGCTCCTATGGAAATTCTTTCTTCCGAAGCGCATTTGCTGGGGGAGCAGCAGTGTACGCGGGAAATAATTCTAATGCTGATCTCATAAAACCCTACATTGATGTGACACAAAATAGTCCTGTAGGAACTTCTTATGGTCGGGCGGTAAAAGCCACTAACGGATCAGTAATTACTCTAAATGGGTGCTTAAACGGGGCCACCTTTATTATAGGCCCAGCCGACTATGGCACACAAAGAACAACTGCTGGCGTTTGCGCGGACAAAAACTCGGTCGTCAACTTTCACGGCCCTACGGCGATTGCTCAGTTCGGCGTAGATGTTTTAGCCAAGGATAATTCGGTCATGAACTTCGAGCCTAGAAGGATAAAGGGTTCTTACTATCCTGACATAGACTCTTTCGATTTAAGCTCACCTAGGAACCATACTACAGTAGAGCTTCATTCTACGAGATCATGCCTCGTAGCTCAAAGGAATAGTACAATAAATATGCGGGATCTAGGGGCGTTCCCCGCTAACTGGGGTAGCACGGCCTCTGGTGTGGCTGCATTAGATGTGGCTTCTTACACGCTAGATAACAGTTCTGTAGTGTCTGGGGGATCTCTGCAATTCTTTGCCAACCCACAAGACAGTCAAGTAATTACTACTGACAGCCTCAATACTATACCTAGTTATACAGTTCCACTAATTCCTGAGCAGAGAGGAACTACTAACGTGTTACTTGTTAAGGATTCGGGTTATACTGCTCCAGACTATGGCGTTAGATCGGGCGTTTCCAAAGGTGGAGTATGTGTTCGTGTTGTAGAAAATAGCACGGTGAATGCTAACAATGTTCACTTCCCTGTTCCTGTTAATGCTAGTCCTGCGGACGGATTATATTACAATGCCAGCGGTTCCGAATGCGATCAATTCTTCATTTGGAACGTAGCGGATACTTCCAGACTAAATGCATCCTACGTTGCACTTAGCGGAATGCATCCCATCAGTTGTACACAGCACGGACCCAGCGCACTGTGGGCATCTTCTGATGGAGGAACCTCTGAAGTTATAGCTTCTGGAGCGCCCATAGGAACTCCTGACACGGGATCACTAAGTATTCTTGATGCCTTCGGAGCAGGTAGTGGGGTTTGGACTGTTCCTTCCGGTGTAGATATAAACTCCAATTTTAATAGGTTCTATCCTCTTTCCGGTAATGTTCCACAAGAAATTTCGGAAGCTCTTTCTCAGGCAGGGATTAATGTTAGTGGAGGAGCAACGTACACCTTTGGTTTTGAGGGGGCTTTTGTTAATAGAGGTTTCTTCAGGCTGTATTGGTCTCCAAAATCTAGTGCTAGACTATTGCAGTCTGACCTGAGTGGTTATACAAAAGGCTCCTTCCCTCACGACGGAAACTTCTCTGGGGTTGTTGGCCCCGCTTATCAGTTATTCGCACAAGGATATAACTGTTCCGCTCCGTTATCGGCGCTAGTGCCTTTGGGAGAATTTAACGCTAGTTCTATCGCCCCAGACCTTCTTAAACTCAGCTATGATAGTGATGGGGACGGGGTATATGATACTCTCTGGACTTCTGGATTTTACTACTGTGGAGAAATGTTAGATGAAGATCCAACACAGTGTATTCTAGATGAGTCAGCGGCGGATATGTTCGCTAATGCAAGAAACGCCAGTGTTGGTTTGGCGGGCAGACCAAGAAAAACAACAATTTACAGCGATACCACGGATAGAAATTCAGAAGGCTATCCTGGGGATGGCATAGGAGGCTTTAAATCAGCCTCTATCTTCGACCTTTCTAGGGACAACTGATGGCAGAACAAATTTACAACGAGAGTTTATTCAGGTTTACTGATCCTGTTAGATTATTTAAGGCAAATGATCCCTACTATTTTGAGGTGGATAACATTCCCCTTAAGCAATTACAGGAAAATTGCCTCTGGCTAAAAGATCAGATACGCAGAGATGTAATCAAGATCAGTAACGTAAAGAGAGTTGACATTGACGAATTAAGGCCCTTCGCTAGTGGTGGAGACCGCGTTGTTCGTGTTAAGCCCGGACGGTATACTGCTAGGATTAATGATGCCTCCACTAAAAGACCCTTAGCGTATTTAAGAAAGATTTTTGGTCTAGAGGTTGGTGAGGTAGACGCTTACGAAGCAGCATTACCTAACCCAGGAACTTTCTCTACAGTCACTGAGACTGCGGTGAATGCACTACTTGTAGATGCTTTAGATACATTTAAGGATAAATTAGCAGAAGATGCTTTGGCGCTAAACGGTCTTGGTGAAAGATCTTTCACTTGGCCCGTAGTAACCCCGGACAGACCTGTGAACGATATAGGTGTTAATGTAGCAATACAAGGAGACACGGGGGCAATAGGCTATGAGAGCGGTGGTCCTGGATCAGCAGCCAGACTTGTTCCAATGATTATCACTGAGGCTTTGGTGTGGGCTAAAGCCGTAAATGCGATAGCAGATAGAACTCTACTTACCACTTACGATTATACAGATCCGTTTAATGGTTTTGCTACTTTGCCTAAAACTGATTCCTTTTTCATTAGGGCCTGGAGAGGCATAGCTAGAAACGCCATTGTAGATGTACCTGAAGAGCTTTCCATCGAAGTTCCTAATTTTGATGACGACGACTTTAATTACATTGATGAGAATGGAAACGAAGCCAGAGTAGATAATGTTTACAACAGGATCGACATGGTTTTCATTTATAGTAAACCCGTTGACGCTAGTTCTACCACTGTGCTTAGAGGTTCGGGCAAGGAGGTGATCACAACCCCGACCTTGGGCATTGTAAGGGGTGCTGGAATCAAGGCTAACCTTGAAGGCACCACAAATTACACGGAAGAGTATCTTCAGAGCACGGGCGATGATCACAAAATCATGGCTTCGCCAGGAGACACTGAGAATGAGAACTTAGGGTTTACCGCTGCCTCAGGTAATGACATCGCTTTTGATGTTAGAGGTAGCTTCCCCGCTCCTGATGACCTTCTCAATATTGCTCCTTTAATTTCAGAGCAATTAGAGGCTAATGCCTTTGAATTAGTTGGGCAATCAATTCTCCCCGTAGCGTATGTTTGGGTTACCAGGGGCTCCTCTGTAGTATCGACAACGGATGTCATAGACATTAGACCTCTTTTCAGAACAGCGGAACTGGCCTACAATGAGCGGGCTGGTATAGCTGCTGCGATGCCTCAGCTATCTCTTGCTAACCCCGCTGTAGGCAAATCTCAAATGGATTACGAGCTAAAGCGTCAGTACGATGTTATTGATGGTAGGCTACAGGTATTAGAGGTAGAAGAGGAGACTGGTCTTCCTCAGAGTATGCGGACAGTTGCGGCAGGATATGTTTTCGGGGGCTGGAATTTTGGTCCCGAAGGGGCGATGTACGACTTCTATCAGCAAGTATTCTCTCAAGACCTCAACCCTGATAATGATTCTGAAGCAGCAATTAAGGAATACATAAGAACTAAGTACGGATTATCTAGAACAGGCTTCGAAGTTCCTGCATACCCTGACTGGGATGTAGCTGAGTGGGCTCTTTTAAATTCAGATCTACCCGAGGTGGGCAGGTTCCCCAACGATTATATTAACACATTCTTTTCCGAGTTTGGAACCTATGCCAGCGAAAATACAAGAGATGGTAGTATTGTTGCAGGATCATACAGGGAATTTGTAGGCCCCGATGGTCTAAATGCTGCGAGTGGCATTCCTTCAAGAGCAAGGCAATTCAATAACGCCACTATGCCTAGTGAAAATGTACCCTCCAATACTCAAGGAAATGCATATGATCCGAACGCACAAAGGGTTCACTTTAGTTTTATTAAAAAGAGAATAGAATTTGATAGAGCGGCTTATCCAGGAATGGTGGATTATACAGTAGACATAGATTTTGTTAACAGTATACCTCAAATCTCTGGAGCCAGAGGTGCTAACACGTATGCTACTGCTGGCGGCACCACTCGTAATTATAATACTGGAGAAGAGGCGAGATACATAGGGAACTGGGTAGAGAAAGGAGAAGACTACTTTATTATCTATGTGGCGTTTGCAACGGCGGATATGGCGGGGGATGTTTTTAATCCTTTTACGAACCAAGATAGACAGCCACTGGTTCCAGCCCCACACGTTATTGGTATTAATAATTCAAACATAGCGATTAGTGAGAGGGGAGGTGAAAGGTTTAGTGCTTTCGTCGTTCCTGTAGATGATATCATAACATCTAACCCGACCCCGCAACCGTCCCGATACTCAAACCAAAACTACCTTTTCCGAGGTTACGA
>Ga0213859_10000948_pt1 | contig 13140 bp, 2 predicted proteins | sample PICome_2_FD_160133 | JGI IMG/M metagenome (GOLD analysis project Ga0213859, IMG submission 160133) | Coastal seawater microbial communities near Pivers Island, North Carolina, United States - PICO304 | ecosystem: Environmental > Aquatic > Marine > Coastal | place: USA: North Carolina | collected... | reverse complement strand
TATAATTGGCTCAAGTTGTCTTTGTTGATCAGTATAACCTTTTGTGGCAACATGACTGTCAGCTGTAGGTGTTGCTACTCCTGTAATTTTTTGTGAATTTACAACTATATCACCGCTTGTGCTTATATTAAGTCCCGCACTAGAAGTGATTGTTGTGCCGTTTAAATTTATGTTATCTACATCAAGTGCAGACAATGTTCCTACTTGTGTAAGTCCTGTTGCTTTAGTAACCGTATTGTGAAGTTCTGTTGCCGATAATTTAATTACACCCTTTATATAAAGAGCAGGATCTCCTATATCAGCTGTATCTTGTAAATTGATGTTTTGGTTAAACGTCCAGGCAGATAATGCATTACGCCATAATATATCTTTTGATCCTGTAATACTAGCCAGTTGCACTCCACCACCGTCTATCGCCGCATCAGTTGGGAGTGTGCTATCGCTTGGAATAGCAAGGTCTAATGTTTTACCTTCAATACTAAATTTTGATACATCAAATGCAAGTGTAGATCCAGTAACAGTTAAGTTACCTCCTACTTCAAAATTTCCGCTAACTTTACCATCGCCTGTGATATCAAGTGCGGCTGAAGGATTGCTGTTAAAAAATCCAACATATTGATTTGCACTGTCAACATATAAAGCACTATTTGTAGAGTTTCCTACACGTATTCTAAAATCGATATCTGAACTACCTTGTTGGTTTTCAAATACTGTTGTTATACCGTCAATTTTAATTGTATGATATTTACTATCACCTACACCGATTGCAAGTCCGCCACTGTTTTTAACAAAAAGACTACCTGTCATATTTTGATTGCCAGTGGTAGCTACGAACTTAGTAAAATCATAAGTAGTGCCGCTTCCGTCAACTAGTGCATCAGCTGTTGAAGCTGTGCCGTGATATTTGTAACTACTACCTGCAGGATCAACAGGATTAAAGCCTACCTTTACAATTTGCCTCGGTGGTACTTGTGTATCGTCTGGGTCTGTAGGATATCCTTGAATTTCAAATCCGTTACCAGGACGGAACTGCACTCTAGAATGTATACCTGCTAACACCCCGCCAACAAATTGTTTTAAAATAGTACGCTCAACGTTACCATCATCAATAATGCTGTCTGCTTCAAATCCTGTCTTGCCTTGTCCTGCTGTATAACTAGGACCAACAAGCACTAAGTCTGTACCATCCCAAAAGTAAAGTCTATTTTTTGCATCGTCGATCCAAAGATCGCCTGCAACTAAATTGTTAGGTTGTTGATTACTTACTATAGGACCGCCAGCAACTTTCCAGTCACTACCGTTAAATAATTTTAGTCTGGCGTCTGCTGTATCATACCAAAGCTGTCCTCTAAGCGGATTGTTAGGTGCGCCACTGCTTGAAAAGTTTTCAAGAAGTTTAATATTGTTTTCATTGATAAACTCACCAAACCCTTTGTAGTTTCTTCCAATAAGTGTAAGATCTGTACTTGTTGTGTCAATGGCTCCATCTACTAGTGTAACTAAAAGTGTACCGTCAGTTTTGTTTAGTATATAACTCATTAACTTGCCCTACCTGTGTATATTATGTATTTCATTGATAAGTACGGATTCATAACATCTAGTGCATCGCCGTCGCCGCCATCTAGTACGCCTCCACTTGTTGGCAAACGCTGACTGTTTTGTTGTGATGCAACTTCAAATGTAGATCTGCTTCCACCTGTTGGTGTCGTATCGCCTGTGTTAACTTCACGTACAGCAAAAAACTGTTCCCCTGAAGAAGCACGTAAATCATGTTCGTGTTCTGGTAGGTTTTCAATTGTTATTGTTTTTGTTTCTGTTCCGCTTGATCCGCCTAATGAATCAGCTGCAGAATTTGTAACTCTATCTGCACTGTTGCCGCCCATGTTATCTAAGCCTAATGGGAACCTACCTCTTAGATCTGGTACAGCAAACTTACCTGACTGTACTTGGCTTTCTGCTTTGAATGCATATCCTATAGCATCAAACAGTTGCTGATATTCAGCAATAGTGTATTCTGTACCATCACAGATTAACCATCCTGTAGGTAAAGATGCACCTGCATAAGGAACAACAACGCCTGGAGGATTAACAGCAACAGCCTTAAGTAAATTACGTCTTGAAATCTTCTTAAGACCTGTGTCGCCTGTTGTTCTGTTTATAAGAATTTCATCGTCTACTTGTGATTCAGTAACATTAGTTTTATTACTAACAATAGTATTACCAATACTTGTGTTAAATGTTTTAGTACTACCCCCAACCTGACCGTCAAATACAAAATCATCAGCAGTAACATCGCCAGTAAGTCTAAACGTCGTTGCACTTGTCAGTTTATCTGAACTACCAGCTCTTCCTGATACTGTGCCGCTTACATTACCTGTCAAGTTACCAATAAATGTAGTTGAATAAATTGTTTTGTATTTGTTAAGTGCCGCACCTAGATTTCTAACATTACTTTGGTCTGGTTGAATATTACGAGTAGTAAGGGTGCTTTCTAATTCTGTTTCACCACCGACAAATAAATTCTTTGCAACGCCCACGCCGCCTTTTATAATAACACTACCGGTGCCTATTGTTGTGCTTTGTGTAGTATCGTTAACTTTTAACACTCCACTTGTCTGCACATTACCTGTCACATCGAGTGACTCTTCTGGTGCTTCATTATTAATACCAACACGCAAATCGCTATCTACACGCACAACCGTTTTAGATATACCAGAGTTTCTTACACGTAAATCAATATTTGAACCTGCTACTTGGTGTTGTATTATACCAGCATTGCCTTCAATACCGATATTCATTTCTGAATTAATACCGTAATTAATACCTGCGTTATTTTGTACATTTAAGCCATTAAGTGTTGTGCTTACAATATCACTACGTAGGAAATTACCTGCACTTACATTAACATTGTTTACAATTAGTGATTCTGCTTTTTCCGCAGTGCCGTAAAATTTAGCTACCCCGTCGCCTGTAATATCTCTGTTAGATAATGTTAGACCAGGTTTGATTGTTGTAAATCCTGGAATAACTGTTTTAGGAGTAAATTCGTCTGATGCAATAATTGCCACAGGTTGTGCTGCTACTTCAATTTGCACAATAGTATATGTGGCATTATCTGTACCAGTAACAGTAACAGGAACAGGTCCAGTATTCAATCCCTCACTAAATGTAGGACCTACAAGTACCCACCCTGAACCACTATATAGATATAACTGTTGGTTATCCGTGTCTACCCAAAGATCTCCTAGTAGGCTATCTGCTGCACCCGGTTCTGATGTTGCTTTTTTAAGTCCACCACTTGGCACCCAATTAGTTCCATCATATACTTTAAGTTGTTCAATACCAAGAGTACTGTCATACCATAACTGCCCTTCAACTGGTCTTGCTGGTTGTGTAGCACTTGCAAAATTTTCTAATAAGTGCAAAAAGTTTTCTGAAATAGCTGTGCCATATGCAGTTGTGTTTCTGCCAGGAAAGCTCAAATCTGTTGTATTATTGAGAGTTGCATCTTCAATGGTAATAGTGCCTTTGTTGGCTTGATCTGTATATGCAATAGTATAAGCCATTTATTACCCCTCGTTAAAACCAGTGAGACTTTGCACTCTTACTGTATAGTCAATTTGTATTAATCTGTTCAAACTTTTTTGCACAGGATGGAAGACAACATGTGTAAGTAAGCGTCCGTTACCATCTTCTGCATACGCTTTAAGTCCTAGTTCATCAAATACATATAATGAATTTTGATCTGTTGCAGTGTCAAATGCATCTTGTCCTGCAGGCTCACCGTAATCTAGCAAGCATGTAACAATTACATCTGTATAGTTTGTACCACTAACATGCCTTGTTTCAATTTTGTTACGAACTGGATCTGTGTTAGATACGCTACGGTCATCAACAACCTTTTTAAATGTTTGATTGTATAAACTTGCATTTGTACCTGTACTATTTGGTGTCAGATATGTTATAATACCTGTAGGATCTACACTAGTACCACCGTTTCCAAACGCCATTTCATGTATCCAACCCGAGCCGCCGTTGCCTAAACTTTCAGCAAGTGACAAACTCATATTTTCATAATGAATTGCATTGCGTTTATCTACAATGACTTCACCACTTTCTGGATCGTGGATCTTAATATGTCCTTGTATATGTACACCTTGTTGTTCGTTAATTTTATCTGTCATTTTGTTTTCCTACATGTATTTATCGCGGTAAGTCAGTTGTTGAATTCCTCAAGAATCTAGCAATGTTGCCTTCAGCTTTACTTAGCTGTGTGCCAGGATCGGTCCAAATTCTTCCTTGCTTCCTAATAATGATTACTTTAGCATTTTCCGGTGCAGGCTCAGCTAGTGTAAGTGTTGTGCCTGACACAGTAAATTCTGGTGCTAGTGTTACATCACCTTCTGGTGAATCCATTTGCGGTGCGCCTACAGTATTGCCATTGCTATCAACAGTTTCAAACTGATAACTGCTTATGCTGTTCTTACGCATACGTTTGCCTGCAACAAATACTTCAAACTCATTTACACTGCTAGGTGTCCAATCTAGCTGGAATTCAGTACTTGTACCATCACCGTCAAGCGTTAGTGTGATAGTTCTATCTTTATACGGCATATTCTGGTCAATACCTTGTTGATAAACTTCCGTGCCTTCTTTGTATACATCTTTAGCACCTGTGCCAAGAGTTGCTCTACGTAGTTGCTTTAAAGTATTACCATCTCTGACAAAGTACTCAATACGCTCACCTTCAATAAAGATTATACTTGGTTGTGCAGGATTAGCAGGAGGTTGCGGTAGTTTATCACCGTTTTCAACTTCAATAGTTTTATCCCATGGATATAAATCTCTCACAAGTAACACATCTTCTGCACCAGTCAAACGCTTGTAGTGTGTTCTGTTTAGCATATCTTTGAATTGTCTCCACCCAAACTTTTGCACAAGCGGTGTTGCTGAAAAATGAATAATATCGATTGTATCGCTTTCTAAAATTTTATGCACAATTTTAAGATATTTCTTATTGTCTGTGACATAATAATCTACGCTCGGTGTCAAAAGTGTACCATTCTTAGCTACCCACACATATTGTGCATCTGTTGCAGGTTTACGTAATTCAATCAATCCGTTGCGTAGATGACGTAGTTGATACCAATCTTCGCTGCCAACAGTAAGTTTTGTACGTTCAACAACATCAAATTCCTGTCGTTCTATTTCTTGAATACTATCATTATTAAATGTATACACGGTAATAATATCACTTGACTCGTATACATTATCCATGTATATTGTTCCTGGTGTGCTTTCAAATTCGCCTTCACTATCCCAATAACCATATGCATACTGTCCATCTTTAATTGCATACACTCTCAGCGTATCACCTGTAGTGCCTACACCAGGAAGAAGTGTGATAGTAGAACCTATTTGCTGATCAAGTATAATCCTAGGTTCGCCTGTAACTGGATCAATATCGTTTTCGTCTCTAATTGTACTATCAAACTCGCCAGCACTGACAAAATTCCATTTTTCACCAAATGTAAGTTCTTCATCATTTAGATATACTAGTAGGTCCTGGTGATTGTATGCACCTAAAGGTGCTTGCCACAAGTCTAATCTATATTCTCTTACATCACTTACTGCAAAATGTTGACTATATCCTGCTGTAAGAATTGTGTCATTTACTTTTACAATAGTGTTATGTTGGCTAGGTGTTCCGCTAAACGGTGTTGTTGCTAATGTGTAAGTTATCGAACTACCATCTCCAATAAATTCATCTATTTGAACAGCACTATAATTCTGTGTTAGGCCTTCAAACACCCCGTAATTTATTATTTTGTTGTTAGCTACTGGTTGTGCAAAACGTATTACAACATTTCCGGGTACATCATATGTACTATCATCATCACTCTTTATAAGAATTGTATCTTGCTTAACACCATCTATAGTTGCATAATGACTCATATTGTCTGTCCAACGTATATTTGTTAAGAAGTCAAGTGTACTGCCATCGCCTGTAAATGTTCCGTAGTCGAGAACATTCTTACCTGCTACATCTAATGTAATTATGTTTACTCTTGTGCCTGCTGTAGGTGCAACATCAAGTATTATTGATTTTCTATCAGTTGCAAATGTATAATCTTGTTTTGTTTGAATACTGTTTCCTACTTTTACAAATAAATTATCATTAAAAGCAATATTTTGATCTATATTAAATTCTTTAGTGCTACCATCTCCTAAGTAATTAAAACTCCTAATGTTACTTCCGCCAGTGGTCGGACGTTCATAAACTTGTATATCAACTGTGTCTAAAACCTGTCCAGGAACTACTTCTTCAGGTCCTTTAGAAGTTGTAGGTGTCACAAATCCATCACCGTCAACTGAAATATCTTCTGCTGCTAAACCAGTTGCAGACGTATATCCTAAGTCGCCGCCTTCAATTACTGTATCATATCCTGCAGGATCAGCAAGGAAACTACCATCGCTTGTCTTTTTACGAATTACAAGTGTATCTCCATCTGCTACCCGTAAACCATAATTATCAAGATAAAGTATTTTTGTAGTACCGTCTCCTACAAGTGTTTCCATTATTGCGTTTGTATTAGAAATTAGTGTACTACCATCATAATCTGGATCATCAATACGTACATTATTTTTATACACGTTGTATTCTATACCATTTTCTAGTGGTTTAGACAACTCAATTTGTGTAGTGCTTCCGTCAAACTTGAAAACTTCGTCTTCATATGTGTCATCATATGAATCCCATTTACCTGTAAACCAACCTTCTGCATCAAAGCCTCCTAAGTTTTCAAATCCAAAACTCTTTACTTCTACTCCGCCATAATCTATACCATCCATTACCTGGGCAAGATCTTTACCAAACATACCTGTTGTTGGATTATATAATAAATTAATTCTATCTTGAGCAGTAAGTAAGTTTGGAGATTTTTTATATTTTATTACTATTGCTTTTGGATTGGCAGGTGGTGTAACAAATGTAATTTCGCCTTTATATCTAAGATACGATTTACTGGTGTCAATTTTATTGCGATATGTATATTCGCTCGATAACAACTCTGTGCCGCCTACAGTAATTGTAATATTGCTAGGCATTAAGTCTATAGGCCATTTTAAATCATAAATGTATTTTGAACCTGTTCCTATAAAGTTTTCAGTCTCGTCTAATTTTGTTATAATATAACTAGAGCTTATCCTGTCAAACTTTACATGAGTTGTAAAACTTCTAACTGTTTCGTGACCAATAACTGCACTAATACGTGCATCTGTTCCATCTGGATTTGATCCGTTTATTTCAAGTGTAGGTGCACTAATATATCCACTTCCTGGATTAAGTATATCAATTGCTGTGATAACACCATTTACACCTAAGTATGTTTTAAATTTTGCGCCTGATCCTCCGCCGCCGACCGCGGTTACTACAGGTGGTTCTGCATATTTTGTTCCGCCGCTGTATATATTCACACTTTTGATTTCGTAACTTGCATTATCAAGCCAGTGTTTGTACGGATATGTTGTTATATCATTATCAGTTCCAACAATCATATCGTCTATAACCTGTGCATTGTGAGGGAGTATTGTCTTACTACCTTCTAAATATCTAGGAGACAAATCAAAGTCTGTAATGACACTGTTCGTAGGTTCTAATCTTTCATAACTAGACAGATATTCTCTCAGTTTAGTTTTGAAAGGTTTAACTTCTTCTAAATAATCTTCGTAACTAGGTAGATTATCATTGTTGAAAGTAATATCTTCTCTCAGTTGACCGACATTGTGTTGTGCTTTTACGAAACTTGTCTTAAATGCCCAGTCTACATTTGGCTGTTCGCTAAATGCATATCTAATACTTGCAAGGAACAGTTTGTTGTATTCAGCTTCTAAGTCGTTAACAAAGATTTGATCTCTTATTGTTTCTAATATTCTACGTTGTTCGACTGTAGGTTGACTGTCATAAAACTGTACATCAAAACTAATTGTATCAAAACCATTTAGTGATGCTGTTACATCATATAATCCACGCTTGAATTGTATTGTGCCATCTTGTCTGCCAATAGTTTTGTAGTTTACTGTATAATCAGTCGTTGATTGTTCATCAATTTTCTGTAGTAGCAACCAACCACCTGTGCCAATTGAACTAATTTTTACAACATCACCTATGTTATCATCAAGACTAGATAATTGGTATGAAAAATCAATCAAATAATTAATTTCTGTAGTTGCATTATAACCTGTATCATACCAATCAATATACTCCCAGTAAAGAGTAGTATTGTATGCTTGGCTTCTTATTCTATTCCATGTTGAACTATCTTCTAGTCTTTCATATATTGCCCATTTACCTTGAATAGTTTCATCAGCATTTACAAGAGCGGTAAACTTTCTTACTGTGATAGAAGTTTCAGAACCATAATTTTCACCTTGACTGTTGACTGTAACACTTGTAACTTTACCAAATGAATCAATAGCCAATGTAAATTCTGCACCTTCTCCTTCTCCAATAATTTTGTAAGTAGGTACTACAAGATATCCCCTACCAGGATCTGTAATTGTAACACGTACAATTTTACCATCTTCTATAACCGGTGTAAGAACTGCTTGCTTGCTTTTTGCAACACCAATAAATTCTAATTCTGCATAAGTGTCAACACTTGTATCATATAGCCTACTTACTGTGCTAGGTGCTTGTTCTAAATAATTTAAATTATTTAGATTTTTAGTTTCAACAACTAAATTACTTTTTAACACACCGTTCACTCTTTCAATTACTTGTTTTAGAGCTTCAACATTATTAATAAACATGCTTTGTCTTGGTTTGTTTAATATACCATACTTCTTTTTTGCACCTAGTGTTGTATCTGGTACAGGTCGATTTCTTGTATCGTAACCTATTAAACTGTCAAACCATTTGCGTTCAATGTCTCTGTTAGGCTTACTTGTAGATAATCCGTCACTTATTAGCTGATATTGATTATGTATATTAGTATCTTGATCTTCTAGCGTGTAATACTGGATACTAATCGCTGTATCTCTACCCTTAACTAACGTATCACAGTTGTTAATTGCAAATTGATTATTAGAAATAAAGCTGATAAATTTATATCCATAGGAATAAGGATCTTTAATTAGCATTGCTGTGTTAAATGCACTTTCAGTTCTAAACTCGTTGTTAGGAATAGTCTTTTTATCTTTGACCCAGTAAAAATATTTTGTAATAAATGATTGACTTAATGAATCATACACTTGCTTTTCAACATAGTTCGCTGTGTTTTTTGCTTGCCCGCTTATCCCCTGAGCTAAACCGTCGTTTGTATCTGCTTGATCATTCCAAGCGGTAGGGGTTAAGTTACTTTCTACCCATTCATATACATCTATACTTGATCCTGTATACAACTTATTCCAATTGTTAACAGAATATGTTATATCTCCTTGATAAGGATTTAAGAATCTAGCATTATTAAGATCCCACCACAGCTGGCCAACTTGTTCGCTTCCCCAAGTGTTAAGTGTATCTACAACAACACCTGTGCCTGTAGAATAAGTTGCAGGATCATAATATGTTTTGTAACGCAACTCTTGTTCTGCTACTCCAGGAATTTTTCCTTGCAACACATCAACATAATCAAGATAAGCAAGAAGTTCTTTTGTTTTCACATCATATAACGTAACTTTTTTAATTTTATTAAGGTCGACTGTATCTTTAGGTATACGTTTATCTGTCCAAACTTTACTTGGAACTCTGTAATCTATAATTCTACCTGTTGTACTTTGACTTTCATTAGATATTCTCGGTAAGCCTACAACAATATGTTTATCTCGTGCAACTATATTTCTACCAAAATAATTTACATCAGGATCATTGTATTGTACAATATCTGCATACAATAATTTGCCGCCTATGTTTTCATAAACATATACTACACCATCATCTATGTTTACTTTTCTAAACTTTGTAAAGTTGTTATCAAAAGTAGTTGTAGTCCCTGTGATGTTTGATGTAGGATCGTTTACATACGTAGTGCCTTTTTTCTTTTCTGAATATAAATCAAAAGTAGATTCAAATACACTGTCAGCATTTTTGCTTCCTATTGCAAGCACATCACCAGTATATGACACACTAAAGCCAAATTGTTCGGCCCTTTCATTCTTTGGGCTGTTTAAAGTTTGATCTAATTCAAACAAACCATCTTTTTGTCTGTATATGAATACAGCACCTTGATCAGCATCAATATCATCGTCCATCGGCGCACTTATTGCTATGCTGAGCCCATCATCAGCAATAGAAATACTTTCAGCAAATCCTATTGTTTTACTACTTGCTTCTATAAGCTGACTGTATTCATAAAACCCATTGTTTATTCTATATACTACTACGCCATTTGGTTTATCAGCATTGTATGTTACACTTGCAATTAACACCTCGCCATTTGCACTAACATCAAAAGTTTTACCAAACAAGCCCATTGCACTTTGATCAAGCACTGTGCTTCCGTCTGTACTGTCGTTTGTAACAGAAAAAGATGTATCATTAGGTAAGTAACCTACGTAATCTAATAAATCATCTGTGCTTTCCCAATCATTGGCGTTAAAACTACCTGCGGCTAAATTAGTTTTTGCTTTAAGTAAGCTGTTGCCAAGAATAATTATATCATCTTCTTGATAAGATCTAATTGTGCTAAACTCACCTTGGAACTTTTTATTTTTAGCACTGTCCCAATCAAAAGTAGCGTTATTTTCTGTACCTTTTTTATATTGGTAAATCGTACCTAACCCTTCGGGTGGTGTAGAATCTTCTCCGCCTTTATCAGCATATACAAACAATCTATACAACTCATTAATTTTAGCACCTTTCACTGTTGTGCCTAATCTCTGATTGTCTGCTCTGTATTCGTTAATATAGTAGCCTTGCGGTTGATATTGTCCTGCACCGCCTTTCTCCCAGATACTAAACATACCTTCGTTTATTCTTGTGCTTAGGTTGTTTTCGGCAAACGCATCTACAGGAATCTTGAAAACTTCTAGCCAGTCATTACTGTCAGGATTAGGAATATTTGCTTGTCTAGGTATACCGTTAACTTTTGCAGTATCATAAAACCAATACTCAGCTTCTAACAAAATATTTTCGTTTGGTAATATTGCAGGCACTCCATCAAATACTAAGAACTTACCGATACCGAATGGTGCATAACTGAATCCTACTTTATCAATCTGTCCAAAAATACGATCTGCTTGATACAATGGATCAGCTCGTCCTGCATCGCCTAAAAATTCTATTTCTGTGTTATCCCCAAAGACATTACCTAGACTAAAATTACCTGAAGTATTTTTTACATATATGGTTCCATCATTACCGTCTCTTTGGTAGAACACCACATCTGCTTCTGCACCGGTTGATAAATCTCTTACTCTTAATACATCGCCACCGCCTAGTACAATAGGCTCAAACACGTTACCTAAACTATCAAACTTTGTAAAGTTAAATTTTATATAGCCGTCCCAAATGTCTGCAATAGTTTGTTCTTTGTTTGTAATTGTAGTTGTAAGTCCGATTTCAGTTAGATCTTTATAACTGTTATCACTCCAGCGAGGAAGTTGATCTATATACAGGTTAATTTTATCTCCGATTGTGACCGAATCTGTAAGAGCTTTAGCCGCTTTAACAATATAACGACCGTCATAGATAGGTGCTGTCACACCTCCTGCTCCAGGAGCACCTTGTGTGCTTAATGTTCTAATATAACTACCAATACTATTTTCACTATTAGTTGTACTATCATCATCTACGTCTAAACTGTTAAAGTATCTTCTATTTTGATTTGATTGACCACTAGGTGTAAAGTCTTCGTATACTAGTCCTTTTGCTGAATCTATATTAGCACTTGTTGTTTGTCCTGTAGTATATGCTACTACACTATCTATTACCCAAAAGCCTCCCCATTGTGAAGAATAATTACCAACATCTGCATTTAAACTTTTAACAAATTCACCTACAAAGTCACCGTTATCAAAGAACAAACTACCTGCTGTTGGGAACGACCCATTAACATCTTTCATATATAAAGTGACTTGAGCTCCTACGCTAAACACATACGCAACTGTGCCTGTGGCACCTGTAGTTTCTATTACATCACCTACAATAGGTGTATTCGTAGCGCCATCGATATATAATACAGAATCAACCTTATATAATATTTGATGTTCTCCTGTTAGGAATTGCGGAGAAATACTAGGAAATCTACTATTGAAAGGTGCAACATCTTCAATTAAATTTTTATTTTGATATGCATAAGATCGTTGGTTCCATTTTAATGAAATTGTATCTCCTATTTTAGAACCTTCGTATTGATTAAATGGTGCACGGACAATTATGTGATCAGTTGCTACATTTGTAAATGGAAAGTTTCCTGTAGCAAGCACAGTTGGAGCCTCATCACCTTGATTAGTTAAGCCGAGTGCTATTCGTATTCCTGTAACACTTGCAAAACTATCAAATTCTATTGATGCTTGTTCACCTGATATACCTCTTTGTGCTTGCCATATAGCATTATCATATTTTACAATATCATTTTTTAAATAGTCTTGAGTGCTAACATAATCATCTTGATATCTTGTTTTAACATGAGAAGCATTAGGTGAACCAACATAAATGTATTCTCCGTCTTCTGATACATCAACACTTGCACCAAAGCGTTCTCCGTCTAGGGCAGCGTTTGTAAGTGGCTCTAACTCGCTATTTAACCTCCAGTTAGTTGTTTCACTTGGACGAGTATATACTAAAACTTTTCCGTTGCCTTGATCCGGCATACCGACCGCCATTATTGTATTTCGTTTGTTAACAGCAATAGCACTTGCAAATTGTCCTAGTGTAGAATCGTCTCCGTATGTATTTGTAATTACTTGTGCTTCTACATAATTATTAGTATTTTCTAAGACACTCCATTTGTTGTCAGCCGAACTGTCAATCCAAAGTATATCTCTGTCTTCTAAACTAGTTTGAGCAATTTTATTTGCATCATTAACATCGCTTGCTCTGACTTTTACAAAATTTGTAATGTATCCTCTTGTACTTTCAACATCATCTATTGAATCTTCATAGGATACAGTGATGTTGTCACCAACTACACTTTTAAC
>Ga0213859_10000947_pt1 | contig 13155 bp, 17 predicted proteins | sample PICome_2_FD_160133 | JGI IMG/M metagenome (GOLD analysis project Ga0213859, IMG submission 160133) | Coastal seawater microbial communities near Pivers Island, North Carolina, United States - PICO304 | ecosystem: Environmental > Aquatic > Marine > Coastal | place: USA: North Carolina... | reverse complement strand
GGTTTGGATTGGCTTTTCACCGACCTCCGCGCAGTTAGGTGCAGTCGCAGATACCTGGTTATCCGAGGGCGGTGATCTCATCGCTGAATTCGACAGCGTTGTGAAATGTGGCGCTCATACACTGGGTGGCAGCCGCATGGTGAAAGCCTATGAAAAAGCGGGCGAGGCGGGCATTGTTCAGCTGAGTGCATGCTCAAGAAACGAGGGCGTTAGCTGGGCGCAGATCGCTAAAGCCGATCAGGCTTGGGCAGACTACACAGCCGAGCACGAACTACCCGGTGGTATCTATCGTTGGGGCGCGGGCCCGGGCAAGCCGAAAGATGCCAAGATGGATTTCTATTCGGTATGGATTACGGAGTCCCTCGAGCAGCATGGCAGCGCTTGGGACAAGTTCCGCGAGATCGAAACTGCGGCGCAGGATATGTACGCGATCTATGGTGACGACAATCTCTACACCTGCGACAACTCCCGCATTTATCACGGCGTGCCGGTTGGCGGCTCTGATTAATCGCACCTAAACGAAAACGAAGTGGTGTCTTCTAGCTAGTCGGCACCGCTTACTTTCAATCTCTCCGTCGCGGGGTCTACGGCTGATCAAAACCGCGACGGCTTTTCAATACATAAGCAACTGATACAAGGGGGCAACATGCGCTGGTTACTGGCGACGCTATTTTTTATTACGTTGAGCACGCAGGCTCAGGAATACGAGGTGCGATCCGAATTCACTTACTGCACCCTCAATGAGGGAAAAACGTTACAGGACGTGATAGCCCAGTCCGAACGGTACGGTGAATTCTCTAAAGCGGCGGGGACAAAGTACCTGCAGGTCGTACTCACCCCCATGCATGCGGGGGTGACTAACCCCTACGACTATGTACTGTGGGGGCAATGGCCTGATGGACAGTCCATGTATAACGAGTGGGGTAGCTACACCAACGATTTCTGGGCTTGGATGTCCGAGCAGGACGAACCCACCGAAATGGCAGGTTCGTGTATCGGCAGTATTGCGATGTTTAATACCGCCACAGCCCATAGTCGGATACCTTGGGACGATCGCGACACTTGGCAGCCTCATCAATGGGCTGACTGCACGTTGAAGGAAGGCGCGACATTGGAGCAAGTGATGGAAGCGCAAGCGCGTCATGGTGAGCTCATGAAAGAGGCCGGTTTTGAGGGCTGGGGCACGCACGTGTTCACACCTTACTTGGGTTTTGAGCCTGACTGGCCCTACGACTACGTTCAGATGAATCATTGGTACACCTTTGAGCACCGTGGCAAAACCGCTGATACTTGGCTGGCATTCCTTGAGGATCATCCTGAGGTGCAGGCAGAGACCGAAGCGCTCACCAGTTGCGAGCGCCATCGAAGCTTTGCTGGCCGCATGATTTTCAATAACGCTGACTAGTCAGTGCATCTTTTCTCCCTGCGGGGGAAACCGGAGAGGCGGCTGTCGGGGCCGCCTATTTTTTTAGCTCGATAAAAGCCTCTGAGCTTATGACTTGCAGGCTGCCGCTTGCTTTATTCGCGTTGCGGGTGCACTTTGGCTGTTTATCCTTCTTCTTGGAGGCCACCGTGCCAATCACTCGATTGTTCATCGCGATCTTCTGCGCAAGCCTTACCTTCAATGCATCGGCGGATGAATGCCGGCCCTCTGAATGGGGAGCTGATGATCAGATTGGCGCGGCTAATAGGGTGACGCCTGAGCGCACCGTCGCAGCCGCGGGGCTCGTTAAGCAAGGCATGAGTCACCCATTGGGGATCGTGATTGCACCGGGAATGCCGGCTTATCCACCTCGATACACTCAACTGCAGGTGGTGCAGCCCGAGCAGCATTTCCGTACGGATACTACCGAGCAATTTGGCTGGAACATCACATCCAATGATGACCTGGTGCAAATGTGGTTGGGCACCGGCCCTCAATTGGACGGTCTGGGCCACCTTGGTGAGGCGGGGGAATTTTATAACTGCAATAAAGGCAAGGATTTCTCATCGATCACAGGGCTGACAAAACTTGATATCAGTCAGATTCCGCCCATGGTCGCCAGAGGGGTGCTGATCGATATGGCCCGGTATTTTGGGGTTGACCATCTTGCCCCCGCGCAGGCGTTTAGCCGCGACGATATTGAAGCCGCGATGTCCCAGCAAAAGATCACCATAGGCGAAGGTGATGTCGTGTTGTTCCACACCGGCTGGACGGATGCGATGTTAGATAGCGATCCCGAGCAATGGGTGTCGACCATTCCTGGCATTGATAATGACGCGGCGCGTTACCTGGCGGCGTTCAAGCCGCTCGCTGTGGGTGCCGATACCTGGGGTTTGGGCGCTGTGCCACCGAAGCCCGGTGACAAGGTGTTTTACGACCATGCCATTCTGCTCAAAGAAAACGGCATCTACATTCTGGAGACAATGAACACTGGCCGTCTCGCCGAAGAGGGTGTGACCGAATTCATGTTCGTCCTCGGACAGGCCCGCTTGAAAGGCGCGGTGCAAATGGTCATTAATCCCGTCGCGATGTGGTGAGTTTGGAGCAAGTCGGTGTCGGTGCTAAGTCCCTTTCATCTTGCTATTCCGGTTTCAGGTCTCCATGAGACGGCGGCGTTCTACGAGGATGTGCTTGGATGCAAGCGAGGCAGAGAGTCCGGTGCCTGGATTGATCTGAGTTTGTTTGGGCATCAGCTGGTGTTGCATCAGGTCGAGCAGCATGACCGCGGTGGCCATGATCAGCCGACAAACCCGGTGGACGGTGAAGACGTTCCGGTGCCGCACTTTGGGGTGGTGTTGGAGTGGGATGCATTCGCGGCATTAGTCTCGCGTATTCAGGAGGCGGGTGCCGGTTTTGTCATCGGGCCGACCACGCGCTTTGAGGGTCGCGCTGGTGAGCAACGGACCTGTTTTCTGAGAGATCCCAGCGGGAACTGTCTCGAATTCAAGACGTTCAAAGACCCCACCATGTTGTTTGCGCGAGACCTCGATAAATACGAATAAAACGCGTTGGTTGTAACCACCCAGGCCGCGCTATCGGTGGTCTAGCGTGGCGCGCGATGCCATCGTGTGGCCCTCCCTCCGTGCTACTATTTTCTCCGTTATGAGTTGCGTACCTGAAACATGAATCGAGATGCCGTCCTCAATATGCTGCAAATGCAGCACCGTATGAACACGCGTGTTCATGAGCACTGGATTGCTCAAAATTTCGAGTGGTACCGCGCCGCATGGATCGAATGTGGCGAGTTGATGGATCACGTCGGTTACAAGTGGTGGAAAAAACAAACGCCGGACATGGAGCAGGTTCGCCTGGAAGTGGTGGATATCTGGCACTTTGGTCTGTCCGCCTTGTTTGATCCTGAGACTGACCTGGAACAGCTGGCTGAACAGATCGTGGCGGACTTCACGTCGGCTGAAATGACAGCAACTGAAGGTGAGTCCGCCGTCGGGCGGATACATGAGGCTACCGAGGCGCTGGCACAGCATGCGCTCGCGTCCAAAGCGTTTTCCGTGCCGCTCTTTGCGAGTCTGATGCAGGCCTGTGAGTTATCGGCGGAGGGTCTCTACCGGCATTACGTGGGTAAAAATGTGTTGAATTTCTTCCGGCAGGATCACGGCTATCAGGAAGGGACATACGTGAAAGAATGGCAGGGCCGTGAGGATAACGAGCACTTGTCAGAGTTGCTTGAATCCCTCGATGACGGCGCCGCCGATTTCCCTGACCAGGTGTATCAGGCCCTGGCATCGCGTTATCAAAACGTGTCATGACGCCTTATCAAGACGTTTTTTACGAAACCCCTGACGGGCTGAGTCTTTACACCCGGGACTACCCGGGACCGACCGCCGCTGCACCCGTGGTGATGTGCCTACATGGACTGACGCGCAACAGTCGGGATTTTCATGATCTGGCTCTCACGCTTTCCGGTAATTTCCGTGTTCTGGTTCCCGAGCAGCGAGGTCGAGGCCGCTCTGACTATGACAGCGATCCTTCTCGCTACGCCATCATGCAATACGTTGCGGATATGCACGGCCTGCTGAATAAGCTGAACGTGGAGACGGTGGCAGTAGTGGGAACGTCGATGGGCGGTTTAATGACCTTTGCCCTGAATGCGCTCTACCCGGGTCTTATCACTCGTGCGGTGATTAATGACATCGGGCCGGAAATAGCCGAGGCGGGTTTGGAGCGCATCAAGTCTTATGTGGGCGTGGCGGGCCCGTTTGCCGACTGGGATGAGGCAACCCGGTACCTCAAAGACGTCAGCGCGGATATCTTCCCTCGGTGGGCCGAGAATCAGTGGGCGAATTTTGCCCGGCAGTGTTATCGAGAGCAGGATGGTCAAATTGTTATCGATTATGACCCGCGGATCGCGGAACTCCTTGCGGGCGAGAGCAACGACACCGAGGCCCAGACCCTGTGGTCGCTATTCGAGGCGATGGCGACGGTACCCACGCTACTTGTACGAGGCGCGCTGACTGATCTGCTTAGCGTATCGTGCGTTGACCGTATGCAGGTCCTTCATCCCGCCATGGAGTTGCTGACGGTGCCCGACGTTGGGCACGCGCCGATGCTCAACGAGACGGGTGTCGCGGCCGCGATCAATGCGTTTTTAAGCCGCTAGCCTGTCCCGGGAATGGCATCAGTTCCTGATGCTCAATGACCCACCTTCATATTGCCCAGGTAGTCGAGCTTGCCGAGCGGCACACCTAATTGCCTGAGCATGGCGTAGGCAGTCGTCACGTGAAAGTAGACATTCGGTTTTGAGAAGGTCGCCAGAAAGTTGTCGGTCGTAAACGGCACCTCGTTATTGCCGAACCGGAACAACATCTTTTGGCCAGATAGCGCCGCCATACTCTCCCGGGTTTCTGAGGCCATGGCGCTGAGTGCCTCATCAACTAGCCCGCGCAGTCCTGCGTAGTCGATCCCGGGCTTGTCTGGTGGCGGCATAAACAGACCCTCGCGCATGCCCTGCACGGCACCGTAGGAGTGGTGCCAAACAGAGATAATCTGGAAGCTGAAGGGCAGCATCGTCTCGTGAAGGCGGTAGTCAGTAATCTCTTCGAGCGCCATGCCATTCGCATTTGCATGTTGCTGCCCTTTATCCATTAGGTTGGCGGTGCTCTCCAGCATCTGCTGGTAGCAGACCACGCTGGCGTCGTAAAAAGAGAGTTGCATAACGGATTCCTCTTGCTTAACCCTCGAAGGGTGTAGGGGGCAGGTTTGTGTATTCGCTGGTTGCTAGATACTGGTCGATACCGGCTACTAATCTCAAGTCCCGATCTGTGATGCCCTTGGCATCGTGAGTGGACAGGCGAATCTGAACTGTTCCATACACGTTGTACCAGTTTGGGTGGTGGTCCTCGCGCTCGGCCAAGTCGGCAACGTGGTTCATAAATCGCCACGCGGCCGCAAAATCCGGGAACTGGATGTCTCGGGCAAGCCTGTGCCCGTCAACGCGCCAGTCAGGGTGCTCTGTAAGCCGCAGTTCGATAACGTCTGTTGTCAGTGGGGTCATGCGGATCGCCTCGTCAGGATGACACCGGACTCAAGATGATGGGTGTAAGGAAACTGATCAAAAAAAGCCAATTTGGTCACCGCGTGAGTATTGGATAGTGATTTCAGGTTGTCCGCGAGGCTTTGTGGATTGCAGCTGATGTAGAGCACGGTGTCAAAGTGTGAGGCGAGCGAGAGTGTGGCGGCATCGAGACCGGCTCTGGGTGGATCCACCAGCAGCGTGTTGAGCTGATACTGGTCGAGTGGCTGCTTCAGATGTGCCAGTCGCCGGAAGGGCCGCTCACCCGATAGGGCGCTGGTCATCTCCTCCGCGGACAGTCGAGCAAACTCCACGTTGCGGATGTTATTGATGTCAGCATTCCAACGTGCGGCCTCTGTCGCGGGTTTGCTTAGCTCCGTGGCGAGCACGTTCTGAAATCGCGACGCCAAAGGCAGCGTGAAATTACCGATGCCGCAGTAAAGCTCCAATAAATCGGTTGCGTGTGTCGGGGTGTGATCGAGTAGCCAGCCCATCATTTTCTGATTGATGCCACCATTGGGCTGCGTGAAGCATTGTTCGGGCTGGCGATAGCGAAAAGTCGTCCCCTCGACATCAAAAGCTTCCTCTATCCAGTGCTGATTGAGCACCACTTTTTGCTTCCGGCTCCTGCCAATCAATTGGCAACCAAGGTGATCGGCCAAACCGACGGCGCATTCATGCCACGCATCGCTCAGCGGGCGGTGATAGATCAAGGTAATGAGCAGCTCGCCGCTGAGTGTCGACAGAAATTCAACCTGAAACAGTTTTCGCCTGAGCTCGGGAGAGTTTGTGAGGTAGCCCTTGAGCAAAGGCATCGTGTCTGTAATGCGCGGCGCGGCAATCGGAAAGGCGTCAATCCTCTGCGGGTTGCGCGAGTCTCCAGGCGGAAACATAACGTAATCCAGCGAGTCGCCGTCATGCCAGATACGAAACTCGGCCCTAAGACGAAAGCCACTGGGCAACGATTCGAAGCGTTCCGGCTCCGGGGCGTCCGGTAGCTCCAGCGTCTTTAATGCGTGGGTAACTTTGTCTGCGAACAGGCTTTGGTAACGATCAGGTTGGTAGTTGGGCAGTTGCATTGTGCGTTAGAGGCAGTTCTTAGGTTTGGGTAGTCCGGCAATGCGGCTGCCGACGCGGGCGGGTGAGCCCGGGAATAGTCCCATGAGATACAAGCTATTTCCCTGCTCAACGCCGATATGCACCTTTACGTAGTTGACCAGAGCGCGATTGGCGGGTGAGTCGCCGAACTGCTGATGAAAATCGCGAAGGCAACCCAGAATCTGCCAGTGCGCGTCCGTCAGCTCAATACCTTCCTCCGCTGCGAATGCTGCGGCGATGTCGGGCGTCCAGTCGTTGCGATCCAGCAAAAAGCCGTTGTCATCGCACATTCCCTGCAACGTAGTCATGCCCAAACCATGTTGTGAGGGTGGTGGCAGGTAAGTTGCACCCAGTCCGCGATGGAAATCTGACGGGCAATTCCCACCTCTACCGTTGCATCTGCTGCGGGCGTGCTGGGTTCGGATAACACGCATACTGGGCATGGCAGGTCGGCGAAGCGCTCAGGTTCGCTCTCGATGACGCCGGGATCCATGACCAATAACGTGTCTGATGCTTTAAGCAGTGCGCGGCACTCGTCGAAATGTTGGGTGCTGTGGACCATATGCAACATCATCAGTAATGCACCACGATATCCGCCTCGCCCGCGACCGCTCGCCACTCAGCGCGCGACATGTCCACGATGTTAAGGTCTTCCCTGGGCACCTCCGGTCGATCCTCCCACTCCAGCGCGTAAACCGCATCAATATCGTAGTAGGGAAGCGATCCGAGTAAACGCCACAATGCATCGTCGCCCCGCGCAGAGGCCCTGAGGAGATCGAGCGCTTCCCCCGCCAGTACCAGCGTCACAGACTGACCAAAAGCGCCGGCCGCCAGCGCTAAATCGGTGCCCGCCTTCAGGCTGTTTTCACTGGGGGAGCTCCTTCCTGACAACGTGAGGAGCCATTTGCGGTGGTTGCCTGTCTCTGGGTGGTCAGACAAAACTGATCACCCTGTCGGCTCTCACTCCTGCCTCGATTAAAGCGCCCAAGCCTCCGATGACAAAGGGGTTGTTGGCAGCGATGTCATAGGCTTCAGCAGCTTGGCTACACAGCAGTAATTCGGCGCCGGTCGCTTCAGCGACACGACACCAGCCCTCATGGGCTTCCGGGTGTGTCGCGGCGAGCACGCCTTCGCTTTGAAAAAAGCACTGGCGAATCGAGTGTCCCATTTTGGTGGCTGTCTCGGCAAAGCGCAGGGCCTGTTGCCAGCGAACGGTGTCCTGGGGGCGGGTTCGAATAATGAGTGAGAATTGCATCAGTCAAAACAAAAAGCCCCGGCATTACCGGGGCTTTTTCACACTACAGAAGGAAATCAGTCGTCACCGCCGGTAAAGACCGCGATCAAATGAAGCAGATGGACGAACAAGTTGAAGATGTTCAAGTACAGTCCCACCGTCGCACGAATGTAGTTTGTTTCTCCGCCATGAATGATGCGGCTGGTATCGAACAAAATGAGCCCAGCCATAATCATCACAATCACTGCTGACAGTGTCAGCGAGAGAGCAGGAATGCCAAGGAAAATATTGGCAACCATTGCTACCACCGCCACGATGAGGCCGGTCATCAAGAAGCCGCCTAAATACGAGAAATCCTTCTTGGTGTTCAACGCATAGGCCGATAGCGAGAAGAACACCAGTGCCGTCCCGGCAAGTGCTTGTAGCACCATTGTGGGGCCGTTATTCATCGATAAATAAAATGACAGCATCGGTCCGATGGAGGCGCCCCAAACGCCCGTAAAGGCGAAGATAGCGGGCAACCCCTTGGCGGAATCAGCCATTTTGTGCACGACGAAGAGCAGGCCAAAACCCACCAGCATCAGCACTAGCGCCATACCCTGGGGCATGTCCGCTAAGACAGCGAGCGTCGCTGTGAAGGCGCTAAACGCCAGGGTCAGACCCAAGAGCCAATAGGTATTGCTCAATACCTTGTTGGTGCTAGCAATGCTCGCTGTGGGGTCTAATGTCGCGGCGGTCGAGAAAACGGGCTTGTCACTCATGATACGTCGTTCCTGTGGTCTCAAGTTACTCAAATAATAGGGCCGAATTGGGGCGAATCCAAGTGCATCATGGGGACGCCGAAAAGATCACGGATACACTCGCCGATACTGATAGCTGGCCCGGTTCGTAGTGCGGTGCCATCTCGGCGTCCATGGCGGCTGGGGCAGCGCGCTGTGCCGCCCTGAATATGGGCGGCCGCTGGGAGCCCGTGCTGATGGTGTCAGGCGGGCCTAAAGTCAATCCGGCCGCGGTGGCCAGGCTCAGCGCATCGCGTTTGGCTTTTTCATAGGCTATGGCAAGCGCTCGGCCTCGCGCTTCATCAATCACAGTGCTGCCATATTGCGGGGGCTGCACTGCGGTAGCGCCTTGCTCAGCCAGCATCTGCAGGGCCTCGCCCAGTGAATCCAACGACGTCAGTCTGAACCCAAGCAACCGGGTCGCCTCGTAGCCCAAAAGTTCCTGCGTTTCCAAGCGCGGGTTCCAGCGATATTTCGGCTGGATATTGCTGTGCCCGGCATCGACAGTATCGGCATCCACGGGGAGCGTGCTGATTTCAGTCAGTAGCTCCGTCACAACCCGATCGACTGTCGCCTGTGCCGCCCCAGCGCTATCAGCGATGTGACTGACCGACGCGCCAATACGGGCATATTCGGGCACGATCTCCACCGATCCTTGCCCTTCAACCGACAGCGTTTGTGCTCCCGAGCTGGCAGCGAACAAGGCTGTAGCGAGGCCTAATGGCAGCAAGATCATGTGACGCAAATCGCTTCGTAGCATACCGGTGACTCCGTCTTCATTGGTGGGTGTCGAGCTATAGGATTGTGCAGGGGTGCTGTAGTTCCTGAGTCGGTATTACCGCACACATATCGCGTAGCGCAAATACTGATGTGATCGCGCAGGTGCTTGTGCTCGAAGATTCCGGGTCACATTTCAATGTCATCTGAGATCCCGTAGTCTCCAGCTTCAACAGAAAAAACTGCGAGGATAGTGCGATGAGTTTTGTTGTGGTGGCGAAGTTTCCGTGTAAACCCGGTCAGGTTGAAGCCATGGGAGATTTGTTCCGTGCGGCGCTGTCGGATACCCGCGAGTTTGCAGGCTGTGAGCGGATTGATGTGGTCCTTAACGAGGCATCATCAACCTACCTCCTGGTCGAGTACTGGGATCAGGAGTCGTCCTACGACACATATCTGCAATGGCGAACTGATACCGGCATCGCAGAGGCGCTAGCGCCCCATATTGAGGGCGGCTGGGAGGGCATTCTGGCGTCGGTAGACCGTCTCGGTGAGATGAAAAATATATAATTTAAACAATACTCTATAGCTAATATCGCGGAAATGACTTAGATGATAAATGAAGCACTAACCCTGCCATGTGGCGCCGAAATCCCCAATCGTTTGTGTAAGGCAGCGATGACCGAGGGATTGGCTGACCCCGCTGGCCGGGCAACGGAAGCACTTGAGCGGCTGTATGGTATTTGGAGTGACGGCGGCGCGGGGCTTTTATTGTCCGGCAACGTGCAGATTGACGGAGATCATCTGGAGCGGCCCGGTAACGTCATCGTCGATGGGCAGCCATCAGACGCTGCCCGGGCGGCGCTAGAGGCTTGGGCGAGGGCGGGTACGCGCGGTGGCAATCACTTTTGGGCACAAATCAGCCATGCCGGCCGGCAGTGTCAGAAGATTGTGAATCCTCGGCCCAAAGCGCCTTCCGCCGTTAAATTGGGTCTGCCGGGCGGCCAGTTTGGTGAGCCGGTGCCGATGTCAGAAGACGACATCGAAGCCGTGATCGAGGGGTTTGCGCGATGTGCGAAGGTTCTGGTCGATGCGGGGTTTACCGGTGTGCAGTTACATGCAGCACATGGGTATCTGCTGTCTCAGTTCTTAAGCCCGCGCAGTAATCAGCGGGCAGACCAATGGGGTGGGCCGCTGGAGAATCGTGCGCGGCTATTGTTAGCGTGCGTGGCCAGAGTCCGCGCAGTGGTCGGGCCACGCGTGCCGATCTCAGTGAAACTTAACAGTGCAGACTTCCAGCGCGGTGGTTTTGATTTTGATGAAAGCCTGCAAGTCGCGAAATGGCTCGAAGCGGGCAGTGTCGACCTGATTGAGATATCGGGCGGAACCTACGAGGAGCCCAGATTGCTCAACCTTGAGGGCATGGAGCCGGTGGAGGCGCAGTCAGTCGCAGCCTCGACGCGTGCGCGAGAAGCGTATTTTGTCGATTTTGCGGAAGCCATGCGACGTGAGATCAACATCCCACTCATGGTCACGGGGGGATTACGCCGGCTCGACGCGATGAATGCTGCACTCGAAACAGGCTGCGCAGATATGATCGGCATCGGCCGGCCTATGTGCGTGATGACTGATGCGCCATCGCAACTACTCAACGGTTTAGGCGAGCTCCCTCGTTTTGAGGATTCCCTCTCATTGCTGCCGAGGGCGCTCAAATTTCTGAATGTCATAAAGCTATTTCGAACAGTTGGTGCGTTCGCCACTCAGTACTGGTTCTATGAACAAATAGCGGCGCTGGGGAAGAGCGGCACCACACGCGACGACTTGGGCGTGATGGCGGCTACCAAGGCGCAAACCAAGGCGGCGAATGAATGGCTTAAGAAACGGAAAGCGTTATGAATCAGTGCGCCTGTTGGAGCAACGCAATGTCCAGTGAGTTCAGGCGTGTTCGTCCTGGTAGAAGCGGCGCCATGCGAATGAGTACTCGAGTGCTTGGATTCCTGTTATCAGCGGTCGCATGCTTTGCCGCGGCCGTCACAACCGCACAAGCACCGTCCCCCGAGAGCCTGGCACATGCAGAGGTACTGCGTGCCGAGGCTTTGGCGGGGAGTAACGCCATGGCGATCGTCACGTCACTGACGACTGAGGTGGGGCCCCGGCTGGCCGGCAGTGAAGCAGAAGCCAGAGCTCGTATGTGGGCGCTTAATATCCTCAACGAAAAAGGATTCTCCAACGTCCGAAACGAGCCCTTTGAAATCAACGCCTGGGAGCGACGAGAGGAGAGTGCTGAGATTGTGGTGCCGTATCCACAGCCTCTGGCAGTCACGGCCTTGGGCGGCTCAGTCGCGACGGACGCAAACGGCTTGAGCGCGGAGGTCGCATTATTTGAGACCTTAGAGGATTTAAAACGTGAGCCCGAGGGTAGCCTGTCGGGCCGCATCGTCTATGTGGGGCATGCCATGCAACGAACACAGGACGGTTCATCGTATGGGTATTTCAATGAGGCGCGCACAGCAGGCCCCAGTATCGCGGCCAGCAAAGGCGCGGCCGGGTACTTGATTCGCTCGGTAGGCACCGATAGTCATCGTTTTCCGCATACGGGTGCCCTCCGTTACATGGAGGGCGTGCCGCGGATCCCGGCATTGGCGCTGTCTAATCCGGACGCTGATCAGCTCGAACGGATTGCAGCGGCGGGTAAGTCGATCTCGGTCCATATCAAGGTGGACAGCGCTGAGATCCCTGCCGCGGAGTCAGGGAATGTTCTGGCGGAAGTGTTGGGGCGCGAGACGCCCGACGAGATCGTGGTGATCGGCGCCCATCTCGACAGCTGGGATCTGGGCACAGGCGCTATTGATGATGGTGCCGGCGTAGGCATCACCATGGCCGCGCTTGAATTGATAAAAGATGCGGGGCTGGCACCGCGACGGACTATCCGCCTCGTTCTGTGGGGTGCTGAGGAAGTCGGTTTGCTGGGGGCGAGTGCCTACCGCGAGCGACACGAGGCTGAGATCACGCAACATGTGATGGGATCAGAAAGCGACTTCGGCGGCGGAAGGGTGTGGAAAGTGACGGCAGATAGCCAGACTGAGGCTGGTGATCAGTTATTTGCCGAGATCGCTCGGCTATTGGCGCCGTTGGGCATTGCACCAGGGAGTAACCGCCAGCCGGGGGGTGGGCCGGATCTGTATCCGTTGATCGCGGCCGGCGTGCCTACCCTTCGACTCCATCAGGACGGCCGTGATTACTTTGATTTGCATCACACCGCTGATGATACGGTAGACAAGCTCGATGCGGCGTCGCTGGATCAGAATGTGGCGGCGTTTGCGGTCTTCGCCTGGCTCGTGGCTGATAGTGATGTCAGTTTCAGGGCGCCGGAAATATAGCGGGGCAGTGGGCCCAAAAAAAACGCCAATATCCGGGCCTAGTCAGTTCAGCGCAGGATCTGTGTGATAGCGCGAGCGATAGAATGGCACTGCAGATCAAGAAGACAAATTAGAGAGAGGCTAGCGAGTGATGGGATCAAGAACTGGTGGGTGTCGGGCGCGGAGCGTCAAGCGGGCCCTTCTAATGATGGGAGCCATAGTGGCGTCTTCAGTTCTGCTTGTGGGCTGCGCGGACAAGCCGACCTACGAGGCAGACTACGACCAGAATTTCCCCTTTGGCCAGCTTAAAACGTACCGCTGGTATGACGACGATCACAACACCCGAGAAAGTCAGTACCGCCGCCGTAACAGTAGTGATCAGCGGGTGCGTAACACGGCAGATCAGGAACTGATGCAGCGGGGGTTCCGTCAGGGGAGCCGTGGGCAGGCAGATTTTT
>Ga0213859_10000943_pt1 | contig 13182 bp, 9 predicted proteins | sample PICome_2_FD_160133 | JGI IMG/M metagenome (GOLD analysis project Ga0213859, IMG submission 160133) | Coastal seawater microbial communities near Pivers Island, North Carolina, United States - PICO304 | ecosystem: Environmental > Aquatic > Marine > Coastal | place: USA: North Carolina | collected... | reverse complement strand
ATTATAGATATAAATAATATAGAATTTATAACTAAATTTGTAACAAAATCATAATAATTAAATGAAAAATCAGAACTTTGAAATTCTTTTTCATATTTATAATTATCATTATTTAATACATTTAATTCTGCATTTAAATTTTTTATAGTCTTCTTTTTTTCATCCATTAGTTCATTTAAATTTCCACTATTTGATATACTTGTATCTAATAATTCAGATTCTCTTTGTAAAGGCTGTAATTTATTAATTATATAATCTGTAAATTTATTAACTAATGTTTTTAAAGAATTATTTGGTTCTATAAAGTTACCGCCATACTCATTCTCAATCTGTGGTTTTATTTCGTTATCTAAATACCTATAATTAGATTTATTTTCTCCATTTCTACTTTCATCTGTATTATAACAATATTTTCTTTCTAATAAAAAAGGTATTATATCATTAGTATTATTATTTTTAAATTGTTGAAAATTTCTACCAATATTTAAAGACATTTTTTCTTTATTTTAATAAATAATAAAATTTTGTAATAATTATTACTACAATAATAATTATATTAATTTGAAATATAAGTGATGAATCACTTTTACTTATTAGAAATGTATATAAATTACTCGCTACTAAAAGTATTGTTAATACAAGTATTATAATAAAATTTCTTTTATTTTTATTAAAATTTTCTGTTGTATAAGTTTTTTTATCTTTAAGAGTTTTACCATAATGAACAAATTTATTTTTATCATCATCTAATTTACTAATTAAATTATTCATTCTAGTAATTTCTGAATTATCTATAATAAATCCAGATGTAAGAGAATTTAAAGTCTTTAATTTTTCATCTAATGATATTAATAAATTATAAATATTATTTAATATTATATCATGCATAATATTTGTTATATTAACAGGTGGCATATTATTAATACAGTTATTTTCATTTCTACTAGTATTATTATAATTATGTAATTCACCTAATCCTTTTTCATCTGAACTATTATAATCTTCAAAATTGTTAAATATTCTATGTGTCCCTCCATTTTTATTAAATTCAGTATCTAACAACATTTTAAGAAGTATTTCAGTTAAATAAAAATATTTCGATATTATCATAGATAATTCTTTAAATATAATTTTTACATTTCTATTTTCAGGATTATCAGTATTAATTAATTCTATTTTAACAATTTTATTGTATAATAAAAAATAATTATTATTAATTAATCTGTTTAAAAGATCAATATTTGCGTTATTAGTTGGATTTGCCATTACTTCAATAACTCCAATATCGTCATCTATAAGAATATTATTATAATACCAATCTTTAAAAGAATTTAATAAATTAATAATATTATCTGTATCAATATTTAAATTAGATCTTAAATTATTAAGATTATTTGAATCAATATTGCCTAATTCAATAATATGCATAATAGATTTGTGTATAGCAGATTTAATTGTTTTAGATAATTTAGGATAAAATATTATATCTTTAAAATAATCATCAATATGATAATGATTAGTAGTTTCAAATCTATACAATAAATCATTAAAGTCATTTTTAAATTCTTGAATTTTAAATGAATTAATAATATTATTATCATTTATATCTGAATCATTTAATATAGGGTTTTCTTCTTGTGTAAGAGGAAGTATATAATTGCGATAAATATCTTGTCTTAAATCAGAAATTGGTGCGTTATTAACACTAGGTTGAGCCATTATATTATTAATATATAAAAACAGAAAAATAAATTAAATGATTTATTATTTTTTATGTTATTTTTTAAATATATATAATTATACAACATATCTGTATAATATATATTCCCCTGCTGTAGGACTACTTCTTGTTATTTTAACTACACTATTAACTTTAATATTTAAATATTTACATACTGGGTCACTGCTTAATATTAAAGGAAGTTGATATAAATTTTTTAATAAATATCTTTTTTTTATATTATTAATTTCATTTGTATCTGTTATTACTTCATGTTTAGGTACAAATTTATGTTTATAAATATTAAATAATAGTTCATTTATATGAAAGAATTGAAAATTAATATTCTTTTCTTTAAATTCTAAAAAACTTTTATGATTATTAGTTGTTAATTTTTCTTTTGATATAAAAATTATATCTTTATCATTATCTTCATCTACAAATGTTTTAATATTTTGTATCTTAATCTTATTAGGCATATAATAAATTACTTTTAGTTTACTATTAACTCTAATATCAAATATTTGATTTTCGTTATATAAATTAATTAATTCATTATCAGTAATTGAATTTAAATTAGTAATATCAATTTTTCTATCTTCTAACATTTCTTTTAAAATCTTAAAACTTTTTGTTATAAGATATTCAGTATTTTGTAAAGACATTTTATTTATTTTAAATTATAATTTAATATTTATATAAAATCAAATTTTTAAATAAAAAAAATATTTTTAATATTTTGAATATTTTGAATATTTTAAGTATTTTCTCTATTTTTAGTAAATTATAGAACATCATCATTATCAATCATATTAACTGAAATTAATTGATAATTATTCCAACCTTGTTGGCCATTATTAACAGTAACATTACCTAAATCTTTGTTCATATATTTAACAACATTTTTCTTATTAGGAATATTTTTCATAGGTTCTCCAGAATCTTTATACCAGTATTTGAAATCTGTATATAATTCTGTTTGACTCATAAACATTCCATCTGCTTTTTCAATACGTTCATGAATGAAATTCTTAATCGTATCATTATCCTTTTGATATTCTTTTGTGCATGCTAAAACTTCTTCTGGTTCATATATACCTTCTTCAATATATTTTTTATAGTAATGTATTAGTATTGACATGAAACTTTCTTTCCAATCTTCAAATTTAAGTGATAATTCTGTGTCTATTTTAAATTCATTTTTATTATTTGGATTTGGATTATCTGTAAATTTAGATGAATATTCAATTACTCTTAATCTTCTCCATGTACCACCATCATCACTTGGAATATTTGGTAAATGATTACATGTTAATACCATATGTGCTTGTGGTTTAAATGAAATAGGATCTTTAAATAATCCTCTGCAAACAATAGTATCACCACCAGTTAATTCTTTCATAAAACCAGTATTAATCTTTTCATTTTCACAAGGTTCTTGTAAAACCATAAAACGCTTACCTTTAGATTGTGCTAATTCACTATTTGTTTCATTTGATTTTACTCTTTTTTGTGTTAATAATGAAACATTAAATTGACCACAGTAATCACCAAATGATGATTGAAATAATTCTATAATTTTACTTTTACCATTTGCACCAGTGCCAGTAAATATATGAAACTTCTCATCTTTAATATGTCCACTTAAGAAACTTGAGAATAATTTAAGTAAATATATTTTCATTTCTTCTTTTGGTAAAATTTTATTAATAAAATCCATAATTTCATAATTAACATCACTACTTTCATCATATTTAACATAATCAATATTTGTTGAAAATGATAAGAAATCATCTGGATGTCCATCTCTAAATTCATAGGTTTCTAAATCAAACACTCCATTATTAAATCCGATAATTGTGCATTTACTATCTAATTTTTCTTCAAATTTATCATGATAAAATAATTCTGAACACTCTTTAAGATAATTACCTTTTTGTGTTTGATTTTTTAAAGAGTTTGCGATTTTACTATATTTATCTCCAAGTTTTTTAAGTCTTTCAATTTCTTCATCATCATCTTCAATTTGTAATGCTTTGCTAAAGTTATCATTTGCTAATCTTAAAAATTGTTTATAAACTTCAGAAGACATTTTAATTCTTAAACCAACGCCACTATCAGTTTCTCTCCAACGATGATCTTTGAATTGCCACCAGACATTTTTTTTTATATTTGAACAAACAAATTCATACTTAAACATTTGATAAATAACATGTGCAACATCTGTGTGTGTGCCACTTTTAGCTTTTGACATTAAAGAATGTAAATCTTCTTGTAAAATTTTTAAGTATAATTTACTATTATCTTGTTGTGCCCACATTCTTAAAGTACCTTGACCAAGATTAGCTTCTTTCATATAACCCCATCTGCTTTCACATTCACCTTCTTGATATTTTGATGAATTTTTACTAAATTCAATCCAATCCTCTAATAATCTATGATCAATATTTCTTAAGCACCAACCTAATCGAATCCAATCATCAAAATTTTCACTTCTTTGTGGATTTAGTATTTTTACGAATTTACGAATAAGTTCAATATCAACATCTTGATTCTTTTTTGTATTTTTAGTTGTCTTTAAAATTTGTTTAAATGTTAATTTTTGTCTTTCTTTCTCCATTAGTATTTCATTATAATTATCTATCTCATTCTCCTTTTCAATTTTTAAATTATTAGGTTTAATTTTATTTCTAATTGATAAATTTGATATACAATCTTTAATACTTGGAATTTTTTGTACTTCTTTAATATCTCCACTATTATAATTAAATATTTTTGTTATTTTATAAGGTTCTTTATTCGGTTTAGAACTTCCATACATTAACCAATTATTTTTTTCTATTACACATTCATCAAAAATATCTTCTATACTATTTGTATATCCAACGTCTTTAAATAATGGTTCTAAATGTTTTAAACAATTATTTCTTAAGATATATTGAATCGCTGGTTTTGTTACTACATCTGGTATTACTATATGTAATCCATCTTTTCCTATATTGTCTTTAAATATAGTTGGAGAACTTTTTTCTAAAATATAAATATTATATTCTTCCGTATCAATGTATTTATTTAATTCTGTACTATAAATATTTATAATTTTATTAATTGTTTCTTTATTGTATAATCTAGTTAGATTATTATCAGTGATATTGAATCTAAAATCAAAATCTAATAATATTGGTGATATTAATTTGTGTTTTTCTGTAATATGTAATACTTCATTATTTTTTATTGCTAATGAATATAAATTTAAGAATTCCTCATTATTTTCTGCTTGAATATAATATGATGAACTTGGATTCCCCATTGAAGTATGTGTAAAATCTGCATTCTTCGCAGACTTTAATGGTTTTAAATATTTAAAAATATCACCTTTTTGATAAATTCTATTATTATCTTTATTATTTTTATTCAACATCATTATTAATTAAAATATTAATATTTTTTTTATATTAAAATATATTCTTAAATTATTTTTAAATTTATTATTACACACTTTTTAATACCTTATATATGTTCAAATTTTAAATTATATTACTTATTATGATAATTAAAAACTGATTCCTATAAAATATTATATTTTATTAATATTATAATTTTAAAAATATATCAATATATTTTAAATGGATTCATTAGCATGTTCCCCTAAAACAAAGATAGATAAAGTTCAAACTTGTTATACTTTATCTCAATTAAAAAATATTGCTAAAAATTATAATAAATCTCATAATGATAAAATTAATTTAAATTCAAATAAACAAATATTATGGAATGAATTAATGAAAAAAAATTTTGATACTTGTTCTAATAATGAATATTGTTGGCTTAAACAAAATTATATGAAAATTAATTCAAATATTTCCAATTATAAAAATCAATTTAGACCAGAAAAACCAGATGATTGGAACAAACAACCTAATAAATGGCTAAATACTTATAATATTTTAAATGTTATGAATCAATATCAAGATAAATATAATAATTTTAAATTTATTGGTGTTTTTCCAATTGATTTTAGAACTAAAATAGGTAATCAATGTGTATCACCTGAAATGTGTGCTATAAATATTAAAGATTTAATTAAAAATAAGATAACAAAATTAGGATTTGTATTTAATTTAGATAAACATTGGCAATCTGGTTCTCATTGGACAAGTTTATATATTAATTTAAATAAAAATAATAAAAACTATGGAGCTTATTATTATGACTCAGTTGGCAATAAACCTCCTCCTGAAATATATGAATTTATTAATATTGTTAAGAAACAAATAAATAATTTATATTCTAATAAAAATAATAAATCAAATCCCAAATTTATTTTTCATTATAATAATATTGAACATCAAAAAGGCGGTAGTGAATGTGGGATGTTTAGTTTGTATTTTCTTGATAAATCCTTAAAAAATATTTCATTTAATAGATTTATTAATAATAAAAAATTAAATGATGATTTAGTATTTCAATATAGAAATAAATTTTACGTGTCGTAATTATATATCATTATCTATTGAAAATATGTTACTACATATATTATATAATTTTGGCATATCTATTTTTTGTTCAAATATATAACTTGCTATTAATCTACTTACACTCTTAAATCTTGACTTATTATTATTATTTAATGAACTATTTTCATTATCTAAATATTTTATCATAATATCATCAAAAAATTCATATAATTCTGTAATTTTTGATAATAATATTTTAAAATTATATTGTTCCCATTTTTTATCATTTTTATTATATTTATACCAAATCTTCTTTTTATTAATATATACAATATCGTTATCTCTCAATTCTTTAAATAAGAGAGCAATAATTTTTTCATAATCATCTTTATTGCTATTAATAAAAGAAATTGTTTTTATACAGTACTCAACAATATCTTTATCCATATTAATAATAATTTATATATAAATAAATTTTAATTAAATATATAATTTAAATGTATTCAATTATAAATTCAAATATATGTTCTTGATTTTTTATAAATTCATATAGTTCACCATTTATATTATTTATTTCAATATCAAAATTATTTAATTTCTCTAATGGTTTATAAAATTCAATTTCATCATCATATATTTTATTATTATATAATATTGCAAATGTATTAAGAATATTTTTATTATTTGATATAATATTATTAAAATTATTTAATTTTAATATTGCATAATTTTGTTCATCTTTAAATTTATTTAAATTAATTAAAACATTTACTAATTTTATTTTTATTACATTCTCTATTGAATTTTTAAATTCAATGGAATATTTATTAGCTTTCGGATATATTAATTTATCTCTATCATTACTATTTATTATTATTTTTTGTTTATTTATATATTGTATGTTTTGCTCTTGTTCATATCCTATAGTGTCTTGTTGTTCTATATTATTTATTATAGGGTCTATATTAGTATTAGTTTCTGTTAATATTGTTTTTTGTATATTACTTGTTTCTTCAATTACATTATCCGTACTAATATTGGTATCTATATTTGCACTATTATCCATACTAATATTGGTATCTATATTAGAGTTATTATCCATATTATTATTTTCAAATGATACAAAATTATCAACATTATCATCATCAAACGCAGAAAAATCAAATCCTTCTACATTATTATTTGTTTCAATGTTATTTTTAGTTTGAGTTTCATCTAATTTATTCATTAATAATGTATTTGTGCTACTATCTTCACTATTAATATTTATTTCTACATTTGGTTGTAATTCATTATTATTATCTCTCTTCTTACTATTTCTCATAAATTCATCTCTTTCGTTTTGTAATTGATTCATTTTATCTGTAAAATCTGTCTTTGTTAAAATTTTCTCATTTCTTTCAGAAAAATCAATATTTTTTTTTATTTTATCAATTTTAGTTACTTCAAAATTTCTAATTGTTTCTGTTTTTTTAAAATTATTTTTAATATCTTTATTTTGAATAGTTTTATTATTATGAATAACTTTATCTCTCAAATCTAATTCTATTCTATTATTTCTATTAGAATTAATTTGTGATTCTCTATGAATTGTGGCAAATTGATTTTTAGAAGGAAAAATATGTTTATAATTTTCATATACATAATCTCTTACATTCTTTAATGTAATTTTATTTAAGTCTTCTAATTTGAGAGTATTTGCATAAGTAGTTGAATTAACTTTTTCCATTAAAGAAAATATTATTTTTTTTAAATTTATATTTGTATTATCTATATTAAAATTATAAGTATCTTTAATAAAATTTTTATAAATTTTAACTAAATCTTTTAAATTATCAATAGTCATAAAATTATTACTTGTATTTAAGTTCATTATAAAAAAATATATTGTTTATTTAATATAAATAATGAATTTTGGTAGAAATTACGCATCTGTAACTGATAATAATTTATATAGAAGAAAAGTAAATCCTAATCTTGTTGGTATGAATACACAATTTAAAAATAATGTAATTAGTGGTAATGCTATTTTACAAAATAAAACACAATATGAAAATGCGATGCTTCATAATAATGTTATTTCTAAATCTAATTTAAAAACTGAATTCATTAATAAACCGAATAAAGTTATTTTATACAAATCTTTTGGTACTGAAAATAATACACATACATTTTTATTAAATGAAACATTAAAAGATGTTGTTAGTGTTAAATTATTAAGAGCAATTGTTATTGGAGCAAAAGCCACTATACCTAATATTGAATTTTTTGTATTACATATAGATGAATTACAAAAAAACTATGGTGAAAAAAATGCGACTGATAAAATATCTAATAGTTTTGCTGTTTTAGATTATGATAAAGTATCTGATAATGGTACAGAAAATTTATTTTATGAAAATTCTTTCGCTTGTAATAATGATATTAAATATTTTGATCCTCCTTTAAATGGTCTTTCTAAATTAACATGTAGTTTATTTAATGATAATAGTACTACTATTCATGGTGCTGCTGTTCAGTTAAAATTAGAATTTATTATTGAAACAAAAGAAAAATTAAGAGTTTATTAAATTTATAAATTTAATTTATTTTGAAAATTATATATAATTAAAAAATATATATAATTAAATAATAATGGATTTTAATATGTTAAATAATTCTGTACCAAATTTAAATGAAATTACAAATATTAATAATTTAGAAAAATATAATGTAATTCCTAATCCTGGATTACAATCAACATTTATTAATAGACCTCATAAAGTAATAGTACCTATTGATGGTGCAACAGATTCTACAAAATTTGAAATAGAATTAAATGAAACTTTTAAAGATGTTGTTAGTGTTAAATTATTAAATGGAATTTTTATCGGAGAACTTCAACATAATAATACTGCTATACAAATATTATATGTAACAGTTTTTATTGATGAATTAAAAAAAAATCATGGACCTAATAATTTATTTGATACAAGTTTTGCTACATTAGATTATGAATCTTCATATAATATTGATAATAATAATAATAATCATATACATAATATTTATAAAAACTCTTTTGTTAAACATCAAGATATTAAATATTTTGATCCTCCTTTAAATTCTTTAAGTAAACTAAATGTTACATTACAAGGTAATTTACAAGAATTTGTTTCTAATTGTGGAAAATTAGAATTACAAATTGAAACTAAAGAAAAACTTAGAGTGTATTGATTTATTTTTTTAATCTTAATACTAATTTATTATCATCGTTTTTCACTAGTAATCCTACAAATTCTAAATTTCCAAATTGTACATATGTATCATAATCAAATAATTGACCTGTTTTAGATTTAGGCGTATCTTTTAAAATTGCATATTTTTTATTTTTTATTGAAACTACTGATACTGATAGTTTTATTTCTTCTTTATTTTTATTTTTTAAATTTTCTAAATCTGTATATATATCTGCTTCTACTGATAATTCATTATCATCAATATTAATTGGATATGAAAAACATGTAACATTTTGATGATTTTTTTTATGGAGGTAACAATCAACTGCTGATGCTTTTAATAATTCAAGTATTTGATTTGTTATTTTTGCTTTTCTTTCTGCTCCTTCATGAATTATCTCATCTGTTGTTTTTCCATTGTCCATACGTTGTATTTTTCTTTCTTCTAATTGCTTATCTGAAAATTTACAAAGATATCTATATACATCAATATTTCTATCCTTTTTTGGTAATGCTAAATGACTTCCTGTTCTTGCTGCTCTTCCAATTACTTGATCCATTCTTATCATATTCCAATATGGTTCTACTAAATGTACCTGTCTTACATTTTTTAATGATATACCTTCTGAACCTGATTGTGTTATCATCATTACTTTTATTATTGATCCTCGAATGTTTCCTTCATCTTTCTTTTCTGAATTTTTATTTGAATGTAATTTATTTAGTTGCTCTTTTATTTTTTCTGGTATATTATCAAAATTATTATTAAATATATCTAATAGAATATTTGTCATTTCTTTATCTCCTGTAAATTCAACATATTTTGGTTTATTAAAATCTTCTGCTTTTATATCTAATTCATAGCCTTTATCTTTCTTAATTTTAAATTGAGCATAACCATTCGCATCTAATACTCTTTTAAATATTCCTATACCTTCTACATTTCTAAATTGTGAATATACTAATGAACTGCCTTCACTTTTATTTATTAATTCTACCATTTTTGCAAATTTAGGTGAATATAATTCTAATTCATCTACTAAATATTTTTGCGAATTATTACTAAGTTCATCTAATATTTCTTGAATCTTTTTATTATAATCTGCTGGATCATAATTTTTAGCTTTAAATTTTTTATCATCAAGACCTCCTTCTTGATTTTGTAATTTATAAATTTCTTTACATATATCCTCTTTTTTTAGTGTATGAAAGTCTTTTGGTAGTTTATTTACTAGTTCAGGATATTTTTTTATCGCATTTATTAAATCACCTTTCTTTATATAGAAGTTCGCTTTATATGATCTTGTTCCACATTCTGCTTCATTTTTAAAGTTTACATCTTTTAAAAAGTCTTCTAATAAATCTTTTTCTTCTTTTTCTTTTTTGCTTTCTTTTTCTTTTTTGCTTTCTTTTTCTTTTTTGCTTTCTTCTTTTGTATTTTGTTTATCATTATTGCTTTGTTCATTATTATTGCTTTCTTGTTTTGTATTTTGTTTATCTAACTTCTCTTCTTGTTTAATTATTTTAAATTTAGTTTTACGATGATAATCATCAATTTCATCTAAATCATTTAATAATAATTTTAATTCACTTGGGTATGGTCTATGTATTTCTTCTGGGAATGTAAAATTACATAATGCTCTTGAAAATGCTTTATATACTTGTCCTTCATCATCTTCTGGTCCTTGACCAGTTTGTTTTTTAAATCTACTTTCTTTATTAATTTCTTCTCTTCTTACATCTATATATTTTTTTAATTGAATATCTGATAAATCTACTTTTACTATTTCATTTTTTCTTATACTTGGAAATAATTTTGAATCTGTATATTCAAAAAAAGATACACTACCTAATATTCTCTTCATAAATATTTCTGTATTTATTAACTCACTCTTGAATGAATCTATAAATATTTTTAAAAATTCTTTCTCATTATTTGGTAACATTGTATATTTTTTTGGTTTATTATTAAGTTTAAAATTTAAATCTTCTTTCCCAAGTACCTTTACTATACTTAATAATGTTTCAATATCATTTAAATTTTTATCTTCAGTATATTTAATTTTCATAGATTTTGATTTACGATCTTCTTTTATAAATTTATTTGGTAATAATTTTACATTAAGTTTTTTATCAATCGCACTATAATTAAAAAAGTCTATATATTTATTATCATTAAGTTTTTTATTAATTAATTCTACTTTTTCTTCATCTAAATCTTGTTTTGTGATTAGTTCATATATTTTTATTCTACCTTTTAATAAATTTAATAATAACGCTATTTCAAAAGGTTTATTAATAATTGGTGTACCTGACAAACATAATAATTTACAATTTTTTGCTTCCATTAATAATGTGTATATTTTTTCTGCTATATTACTTCCATTTATAACTCTTGATATAAAATTATGTACCTCATCTATAATTATAATATTATTATCAAATGGATTTATAGTATTGTCGGATGTTAAATCATTAAGTTTTTTTGTATTTATACCATTATAGTGTAGAATATTATATTTCTTTTTAACAATATTATTAAGCTGATTCATAATTTGTTCTTTTTGTACATCACCTAAATTTTTAAAATTAGATGCTTTTCCTTCTACCGCATACCATAATCCTTTATGTTTTTTTATAATACTATCATCGATAATAGTTAATCTTTTTAATTTATTTAAATTTTTTAAACTATCTTTTGGAATGAATCTCCAATGTTGCTCTGGAGCATAATACTTATGTCCACATTTAATAACTTCATTAATATAATTGCTTTCAAGTGATGCAGGCAACATTACCGTAACATTTTTATTATTTAATAATAATTCTGCAGCTGCGATTGAAGCACATGTTTTTCCTACACCTAATCCATGAAATAATAGAAGTCCTCTTGAAGGTGATTGATATTGCAAATAATCTCTAACAAATTTTTGATGAGGGAATAAATCTTTATATGTTGAATCTAAATCATCATCTGTTTCTTTCGCTTTTAATATATAATCTTTGTAATCTTCATGAATACTTTTTACAAATCCTGAACGATTTGGTAAATAATACGATTTAGGTGTTATCTCAGCTGTACTTTTTCTTTTATCTGTTTTACGGAAATATCTATTAATTAAATCTTCATTTATATTTGTATTAATATCTTCTTCTAAATTAGCCATTATTTATTAATTATAAATAATAAATTAATTAAATCTTATATAAAACTAAATTTATACAATAATATATTGTTTTTATAACATGGAAGTTATAATAGATAATAGAGAGACTAAAATTAAAGAATATTTTTCATTAAATACTAACTATGGTAATTTATTTAAATATGAAAATTTAGATGTAGGTGATATAATAATTAAATATTGTGATGAAGTTAAATATATATTTGAAAGAAAAACTATTCGAGATTTAGCAGATTCTATAAAAGATAATAGATACCATGAACAGAAACAACGTATGAAATTTTCATATAATAGTAATGTTAAAATTAGTTATATTTTTGAATATTTTGTAAATTATGAAACATTAATTCCTGATGTATCAATTAGTAATTTACGAGGTGATATTGTACTAAGTGCAATTTTAAATACAACTCTATGTGATAATTACGGAATTTTTTTAACTAAAGATACTGCTGAAACTATTGGAGTATTAGAAAATTTATTTATGAGAATGCTTAAAGATCCTGCTAAATATTTTAATAAAACAAGTGAAATCGATGAAACTTGTTTATTAAAAAAAAGGAAAAAAGATAATATTACACGCGATAATATTTTTACTCTTTATT
>Ga0213859_10000942_pt1 | contig 13184 bp, 14 predicted proteins | sample PICome_2_FD_160133 | JGI IMG/M metagenome (GOLD analysis project Ga0213859, IMG submission 160133) | Coastal seawater microbial communities near Pivers Island, North Carolina, United States - PICO304 | ecosystem: Environmental > Aquatic > Marine > Coastal | place: USA: North Carolina... | reverse complement strand
TTCTCCTCCAGTGCTTGACCGTCTGCCGTTTCTACAGCAGTGATGTAAGCAGCAGCGTCAGCATCCATCGGCTGCCACGTTTGGCGGAGAGTTACTTTGCCAGGCACATAAATAGTCATGGTATAGCTGCTCCGATAGCGGTGATTAGAGTTGACACGCGGGTGTCAAGGGCGGCGAGGTCCAGGGATTCGCCGATGCTGTAGAAGGCGAGGCGGGCGTTGGTGTGCTGGGGGACGGAGCTGGGGCGGCGGAAAATCGTGGTGTTGGCGCTAAATAAACCGTTAGACGCCACTAAAATAGTTTTGTTCGTAGAGCCAGCACGGGCAATATAACTATCGGCAACGCTTCTATTTATTCCAAAAAAACCTGTTGAAGCGACTACATCAACGGGTGTTCCTATTGATGAGCGACATCTACTGAAACCAGCGTCGCCAAGGGAGTTGACCCCTGCTTCAGCAGAATCACCCCCAGTAGCTCCCATTAAAAATCCACCAACATTACTTGCGACTGTTACATATGCAGCGTTATGGTTGCTATCTTGCGGATCAGCGTTGTTGTTCCTGTTGCTATCCAAATACTTCGTGCTCCCATCCCCCACTAACCCAGTCTCACGGTCATAATCCCCAGAGACAAAGTTGTAGTTCGTCGGAGCAGTCCCAACCAACGGCACTAAGGCACCATCTAACGTCCTAGCTCCAGCCAGAATACAACTCGCTTTAATCGCATCCCAGATGCCATCATTCTTGCAGCCAAGGACAAAATCATTGATTGCCCTGGCTACACCAAATTCCAGCGGTTCGCCATCGGCTTCCTCCACAGCAGCGACATACGACACTGCTTCAGGTTCGGTCAGTCCGTTCCAACCAGGGACCCATCGCAGTGTCATACATCACCTCCATCGGGCTCAGTAGTGTCGTTGTCTACTGGTTCAACCCAGCCGTAGGGCTTGCCGTCTGCCTGGAACTGCGGGTCAACAGGACCGGCGTAGTAAGGACCGACCTTATACAGCTCAGCGCGTTGGCGAACAGTCTCCACCACGCTGGCGGTGAAATACTCTTCAGGAGTGGTAGCAGTTGTGCTGCCTTGTACAAGACTGAACTCAGCTACCAAAGCAGGCAGCAGTTCGTCGGGAATTTCAATTGTAAATTGAGCCATGAGAAGAACCTCCTTAGGATTTGATGACGGCAAAGCCGATCACGATGGCTTCACTTAAGGAGCCAGCCGTGATGTTGCGAATGTTGATGCTGGCCGAACCAGCAGCAGCCTGTGCATTCAAGACATAGGATCCTGCCGTGCCACCTGAAATATGGTTAAGCACCAGCAGATCATTTGCTGCAATACTGCTATTTGTAAGAGTAAAGCTCACTGTAGTATCTGCATTTAACGCAGCACCGTTCATGGTGATGGCGCCACACGGAGCGTTTAGTGTGACACCCGTGGATTTATTGGTGGCTTGCGTGACAGTGCCTCTTCCACTGCCATAACCAAAAGTGCCAGCAGTGGCGTCATAGCTAAGGTTGCCACCAGCTTGAGCACCAGCATTGTTATACGTAACTTGACCACTAGATCCAGCCACCAATGCAACAGTACCAGTGGCATCAGGGAAGCTGATGGTGCGATTAGCAGTAGGTGTAACTACTTGAACAGTAGTGGTGTAAGTACCACCATCATCAAGTGTAATATCACCACCAACACCAAGCTCTTTGCCGGTGTCGTCCCAAGTTAGGTCGGAAGATGCTGAAAGAACTCCATCCTCATTATATTGAATTTGTTTATCAGTACCACGAACATTAGGTGGTGTATAAAAACTACTCATTATTCAAACTGGGTAACTTGTGCTGTTCCATTTGCTGTATCCCAAATTCCATAAATTGCATTTGTCACAATTAATTGTTGATCTAATGCAAGAACAGAACTTGGAGCCATCTCCAAAAATGAATTAGAAGATGATGCTGGACTTGTAAAACTTAAGTACAAATCAGATGTACTTTGATTATTTATTACAATTCCCTTACGATTAGAATTTGTAGAAGCAATTGACACACTAGAATTTGTACTTGCAATACTTACCGTTGTTGGAGTTCTTGTAGGTACTCCAGTTGGAATTGGATTTCCAGAATCGTTTTTAATTTCAACTTCACTAACAATATTTGTTACAGTAACAATACCAGCACTAATGGTAAACTCGGAAATAATATTTCCAAATTCATCAACAAGTGCAGTAGCAGGAACTGTTTGATAAGGAGATGTTGTTCCTACACCAACATGTCCTTGATATAGATCTTTAGTATTAAGTGTCATACTCTCTAGAAATCAAGTTTATTTATTATTTATACTTCTTCAGACTCCTCTTGGGATTGGATTTGATCCTCCCCAAATAAATCTGCTGCAACTTCTGGTCTAAAATTATCAATATTTTCTGATGATTTTGCAAATAAAATATCCTTAATTTTATCGCTGATTTCTGATGGTGATTGATCAGAAATAATCATATCCATTAGTTCATCCATACTTCCAAAATAAATCTTCCTACTATTTATATCTCTCCACCTTTGGGTGCTTCTACTGATTTTTCATCAATTTCGGGTTCAACTGGAACTTCACCCATTTCACCCTCTATAGAATTTCCGTCAACTGGCATTCCAGTTTCTGGATCTACTTGAGCATTGGGGTCTGGAATAATGCCGGATTTAATTTCTTTCTCAATAAGTTTATCTTGTTCAATAATTTCTTCATCTGTTTGACGAAGAATTTTTCTTCTCACATAATCCTGAGAATAGTACTTGCCAACATATGGTTCAGCAGTTGCAACCATATTTAGTCTTTCTGCCATTAACTCAGATTCTTTAAGTTCAGAAAAGTGATTGTCATACAGGAAGTCGTATTGAATATGCTCCGACATCATTTCCCAATCTTCTGGAGTTACAATATTCTTAAGAATAAGCTGAGTTCTTAACATGTCATTGAACATGTTAGAAAATCTTTTTCTTAAACGTCCAACAAACTTTGTAAATTTAAGTTCATCTCTTAAAATTTCTGAAGATCTTCCTAGATTAAAACCACCTTCCCCATCCATTCTTGATGGGGGCACATTTAGGGATCTGTATAATTTTTTCTTGAAATACTCAATATCAGTAATTTCTCCGAGATTCTGACCTCCTGGAAGTGTAGTGATCTCAGTTCCCCTACCACCTTCACGACGAGGAAGCCAGAAGTCCTCAAGCATACTCATAAATTTTTTATCATCACGAACTTCACCAGTGGAAGCATCATAAACAAGTTTGTTTCTATATCTACTCATTACATCACGTAGATATTGTTCTGCCTTTACCTTTGGTAAATTTCCAACATCAATATAGAAAATTCTTCTTTCTGGAGCACGAGATAATCTATAAATAACAAGACTATCCTCAATCATTCTCAATTGATTGAGCGACTTAATTGCTTTATGAAGATATGATAATACTGTATTTTTATTTCTATCTACAAGGCCAGAAGTGCAGTATGTGATTGCATCTTTTGCAATCTTAATTCCACCTGTAGATTGATTTGCATGAATTCCAGTTAGTTTTGGAGTGTACTGAAAATACTCCTCAATTTCTGGAAAATCAAAATTCATAGGATCTTTATTTATCCTATTTGCGACAATTTGTTTATTATCCTTTTTCTTTTGCTGCCTGATATATCTCATCTTAAGAGCATCAATATATCTCAATTCTTGAATTCCATCATGAGGATTTTTTAAATCAATCACTTTATGGTAAAATAATCTACCATCAATATACCAATTTCTATAAATTTCGTGAGATTTTTTATCAAAATCTAAAAGTTCTAATATGTTCTTAAATTCTTCTCTAATTCTCTTCTTCAGTCCATCACTGGCATTTAAATTTGATAGTTCAATTTCTACAGGACTATCATAGGTATCAGAAACAATAGCCTCATTTACAATATCTTCAACTGCAGCATCTACTTCTGGATGAAGAGCCATTTCGCGGTATCTTTTGATTAAATCATATTCAGTTTTATATACTCCTTCAATGTCTACATAAGAACCAAAAAAACCACTAGTCAGATAGTGATCAACCCCATCCTCATTATTTTCTGGGACAGGAGACACTATTGACTGTGGCTTTTTCTTATTATCTTCTATTGAAAATCCAAATAGTCTTGCCATTGATATAATTGTAGAACTTTCTATGTTCCACTATTTAGTCAATTAGTTACTGAGTGCTTGACCAATACTACCAGCACTATCTGGATACCAGAACTGAACTTGGAAATCTACTGTAAATTCTTCAATTGTATCTGAAGAATCAAATGATAAATCAATTGCAGAAACATTTACTGGGAAAATATCAATAAATTCATATACTGCTAGTACTTCAGCAGATCCTCCACTTCCTGTTCCAGTTTCCTTGTTTACTACACCTCTTCCAAGTTGAAGAACTGTAGCATTTCTCATATAATCATTGGGATCTGTAGCACCACTATGATCAGAATACTGACCAATGTACTGCATCCAACCTTCCATCGCCTTTCTAATGTTAAAATTCTCATCATTGATAACTGTGATAGTCCAGTTATCAAATGTTCTATCACCAGCAACCTTAAAAGTTCTTCCTCTAAATGGAACTTCAATAGAACCTACATTTGAAGCAGGTAGTGCCGCTGATTTGCAGAGAAATGTGAAATCATCTTTAGTTTCTCCATCCCAACTACCAAGACCCTGGGGGTCTTCTGGCATATTGGGGATTCTTACTTCAAAAAGATTAGGTCTTGCGCCGCCACCATTTAGAGCTTTCTTAAATTGTGATAATCCTTTGATGTCTGCCATTGTTTTTTTCTCCTGGTTTTATTTTTTTAGTTAAAATCAAACAGTTCCTGCAACTTCTTCAAATGAAACTCCAGTTCTTGTGGCAACAAAAGTTAGAGTAATGAAGTTGATAGACTTAGCAGGCTTCAGGAAGATGTCTGCTCTAAACTCATTGTTATCAATAACATCTGGAGTGTTGTTACTTTCATCACAAACAACTAGATAACCATAAAGACCTCTCTTTGCCTTAACATCTCTTAGATAAGGTTCTACAATATTGAGGAAGTTTGCTCTTGTAATCTCATCATTAAGTTCAAAGAGAACTCCTTCAGATGCTCTTGAAAGTGCTTGTTCAATAGTTAGGAATAATCTACGAACATTAATTCTATCAAATGCAGATGCATAACCAAGAGCAGTCTTATCACCAAAGAGTAGGATTCCAGAACCAGGCTTATTAATAATGGAATTAATTCTCTTAGGATATAGTCTATCTCTTTGAGCTTTATTTGGATTGTATGCAAGTTTAATTGCATTGTTAATAACACCTCTTTGCTCACCAGCAGGAGAGAACCAAGGATATGCAAAGATTGAAGTTCTAACCATTAGTCCAGCAACATCAGCATTAGTTGGAATGTATCTGAACTTATTGTTAAATCTATCAAAGGTGTACTTATATCCAGTATCAAATACTGCATAAGATGAAGAAGAAAGTGGACTATAGAACTCAACAATATTATTTGTAATCTGTTCTGCAGTTAGATATCTTCTTACATTGGGGGCAGAGGGATCTGGTTCAGAAACAACATCATATCTATGAGGAGAAATGACTGCCATACAGTCTTTTCTATCATTAGCAATAGAAATTAGATAATTTGCTTTTGCCTGAGACTGATATTTATTTTCAAGACCAGGACCCATAATCAAGTAATCAACTTCAATTTCCTCTTTATTTGCAAATAGTTGATATGAGGTAATAAGATCTCCCAATTCAGCTTTCAGATCTCCAGTAGCTCCAACAGTAGTTCCATAATTCTTACCACCACTTAGATTATAAGTAGCATTTCCTAGAACACTGTAGGAAACATCTTGACAATCTTGATTCCATAGTCCATTTGCAGGACCATCATCAACATTCCAGATTCCATCTTCAAAGAAAGTTTGGAAAATCTCCTCATTATTTGATGCATCTGAAGGATTATCTCCAACATAAACATACTTAGAATATTGTGCGAGGTATTCTTTCCACCAAATTCTTTGGGGGGAATTGACTGCAGATACTGCATCAATTGCTTTGGAGAGGAATAAATGCTTCTCAAGAAGATTTCCTTGAATTCCAGTTACGTCTCCAGTATCATCAACAATTGCAACGTGAATTGCATCATTTCTACCATTTCTGTCAGTTACAAAGACATTTGATGTTGGTTTTGGTGCAATTGATTTCCAGTAAATAGATGAGTTTGTAAGTCCAAGAGTTTGCTGATCGTACCAGTCCTCAACAGCATCCGCAGATGCAAGAGTTGTAGATCCTAAAGAAACACCAGCAGCACTCATAATAGAAATAGTTTGCCCATCAGAAATTGATGCAGCACCGTCCTTTTCATTATAAGTAATTAAAGTTTCTGTACTTGACCCTGCTGCAACTCTAGAAATAATTTTAACATCAATAGAATCTTCAGATTGACCTGTAATGATTCCCTTTAGAGTTCCTGTAAAGGTAGAAGTAGTTCCAGATCCTGCAATAACTTCATTAGTAAGAGGAATGCTTACTCCAAGTCCAACGCAAGTTCCAATTCCTTGTAGGAAAGAGGCACCAGCTTTTACAATTTGATCTGCTTTATCGTCAATAATGCAAACTTTTAAGTTATTTGCCCAAGAACCTGCAGTCTTCGCTGCAAAAATGTAGCTTGCAATATCATCTGCATAATTTTGATTATAATCATCAAAGTTCTTAATTAAAAGATCGCTTTGACCTACTGTACTTACTCCAGATAAAGTGTAAATTCCATTTACGCTAAAAGTTAGGTCATCAGTAGATCCATTTCCACCAAGTTTAGTCCCATCAACAGTAATCACCTCATTATCTACAAATCCTACACCTCCATTGGTTACTAAAACTGTAACTGTGGAACCAAGACCGCTACCATTATCTGCAACAGTAATTGAGAAATTTGCATCAGTACCATTTCCACTGGTGCTATAGTCTGATCCAGTTAAAGTATAAGTTGCTGGAGTTCTAGTTGTTGATGCAATACCAACACCATCAACTTGTTGAATTTCTCCAGTTCTAGTTCTCTTTGCGTTGGCATTTACAAGATTATCTCCACTAGTTCTTACTACTTTAAGAACACCGCCATAAGATAAGAAAGAAGATGCACTCATCCAATATTCATATTGACCATCAGAGGAAGATGGTTTTCCAAAAACATCTATTAATTCTTGCTCAGTGGTGATATTTACAGACTCATCTACAGGACCTAGACTAAAAGGACCAGCAATAGCACCAATATTATCTAATACATTATCAGCTCTTCCTACTGTTAAATCAACCTCCCTGACTAATACGCCTGGAGATAATTGAGGAGTTGCCATTTTGTTCTCCGATCTCAGTTTAACTAAAAATTATTTATCAAAATTCATATTTTCATTACATATAATCCCACATATAACTTATATCTCCATATTCATCTGTATACCACCTATCTCCATTAGAATCTACAAAACTTTTATCATCCAATCCATCATCTATAAATCCAAAAGGAGACATATCTTGTTCAATTTGATTTTTTTGATCTTCGTATAATCTTTTTCTTATATCCTGATCAGTTAATTCTTTAAAGTAATCTTGGCAAACTAACCAAGCGTAAATTACTAAGCACATTGCCAAATCATCATTACATCCTTCTTCAGCCTCAAATGAATTACTTTTCTGGATAAATGTAGTTAATTCTGAAATAATTTCATAATCATTAAACAATACTTTATCTTCTTCAATTAATGTTTTGAGATTGAGTGATCCAACTTTTTTAACAGTTTTAGACATCTTAACCCCAAGTTGAGTTTTCTTTCCAGAAAATCCTTGCCCAACAATTTGACCAGCTCTACCTCTCATAGAACACATCAAAACATTTTGATACTCCAAATCATAATGAAGCAAAGATGCAACTTGATCTCCAATATCATTTACTTCGCAAAGAATATATGCACTATTATAATTTTTTGCTACCTCATAAATTATATTTGGAAATAGCATTGGTTTAATTTCATTATTTCTATACTTAGCTACTAATTTATGGGGAAATTGTGTAATATCTACCACAATAAACGCAGAATAATCTTCACTCACTCCTCTTGCAACATCTACTGTGATAATGTAATCATGATTATCTTGAGATTCTTGATAAATATCTAATCCTGCATTTGATTTTATTGGGGAATCATATACTAAAGATCTTAGTTTACTAGGTGCAATTAACGTATCTACAGAACCTAAAAATTCACAATTATGTGATATTATATTATTTGAATAATATAGATTATCTATACCAACATCAAGTAAATCATAAAGATATATTCCTTCTTCTACTATTTCATTATATACTACTCTTTTTCCTTGTAATATATCATCTACTTTAATTGTTGATGCTTTAATTTTTTCTTTTCCAAAAGAGTGATTGTCGGAGCATTTTATTTCTGTTCCATCGTCAAATATTATCCAATGATAAAATGGTTTGTAAACTTTTTGAATTCCAGAAAAATATTTAAATCCATCGGGAGTTTTTACTTTAATATCTTTATTAAGTTTAAACATTTGTCCAACATTCCTTTAAAATAATTCTTTTTATTCCCTGTGGAGTTAAATTATATTTTTTTGCATATTCTTTACAAAATGCCTGAATATATGATAATTTTTTACCATTTTTCATAATTACACCAACATTTTGTAAATCTGGTTTTTCATTATATAGTTTTCTTATTTCTCTTATTTGATCATCATTTATTTTTCTACTAAAAACTCTACCTTTTCTAGAATTGCTCATTTTTTCTATGGTTTCTTCAGAGAAGCAATTTTTGATTCCTTTATTCTAGGGAATAGTTCCCCTTTTTGCCCCACCAATTCCTTTTCTTTCATAGTCATCAAATCCTTCTCCACCAGTGGACTTATTCCATCCATTTCTAAAAGTATCAAATTTTTCTATATAAAAAATTTCTGCCTCTTTTGCCTTTTCTGAAATATCTATCTGTTCACTTATTTCAAAAGTATGTGGAGGTTTATTTCTTTTATGTTCTCTTTTTCTAGAATCTAAATTTTGAGTCTGTCCAACATATTTGACTTTTCCATCTAAGTCCTTAAGAAAATAAATATAATACATTTTTTATTTTTATTTATAATCCTAAGAACTCACATTCTTTCATATAATTTTTCCATAGTAATTGTTTCCAATTTATCATCATCAAACATTATTTCCAAATTAGTTTCTCCACTTAAACACTCAAACTCAACTTTAAACTGCTGTTCGGAAGTATTTGCAATTGTCTGTGCTTTCCATTTTTCATCTCTTCCCGGAACTTCACTCCAGTGAACATCAGTTGGAATATATTCATTCTTCCCCTTCTCCGCATCGTGCCACATGCGGTAGAAATGATTCATACCATGTGGAGTAGAAACAACAATAACTTTTGTATTTTGACCTGCGGTAATTGTTGGATATACTGATGCAAAGAATGAATCTGCGATGTGATTTGGAACGAACGCAAATTCGTCCAAAAATATAATGTTGAATGACATACCACGAACAGCACTTGCTGATGTGGATGCTGCTAGAATTTTAGATCCATTTTCAAGTTCCAAAGATCCCTTGTTCCAAGATACAATACCCTGTTGCATCCATTTAGGAAGATTTTCATAAGCAGTTTGTAACCTATCTAAAAGTTCTCTCGCAGTTGCTGCTTTGTTTGCAAGAATACCAATGTTTACATTATCATTAAAAACAGCATAATGAAGAAGGAATGATACCACGGTAGTTGAATTGTGTGTAGGAATAAAAGTTTTACCGCACAAAAATAAGTGATCTTCACTATCAACTTGTATACAAGCTACAGGTACACTATCAACTTTTTCTATTTTATGAATGTAATGTCTACCTTCTTGTTTTCTTTCAGATTTTGTTAAATTAATATTTTCAATTTTTCTTGGAAGATTAAATACTCTTTCTTTGGTTGAAAAAGATACTGTATAGTAATAATTTCCTTTAATTTCTTTTCTTCTTATATTTGATTTTATACCAAGAGAGGAAAGCAACTCAACAACCTGTAAAATTAGATCATAATTTTTTTGATAAAATTCAAATGATCTACTATTTTTTCTAATAGATCCGTCAGTATCCATTAAACCACGAAGAAGATTTAATCTATCTTCATAAGAAGAACGAAGATACTTTAATGGGATATGCTTATTCTTAATTAAATTATAGTTTTTTAATTTGGAATATAAATTTCTAATTTTAAATCTAATGCAATTATCACATTCTCTTTCATGCTCTATATCAAATTCACCTTTATAAAAATTAAAATCATCTTTATGGGCAATAACTCTTCCATCAGAAGAATATCCATCTCCTAACCAAACACCAAGAAGATATGGATCAATATCTAATTTATTTTTAACAAATTTAATTGGTTTTGATTTGTCTATGAATAAAGATCCCTGAACTCCTTTCCCCCTTTTATTTTTTGTTTTTGATTGATACTGATCGTATATATCCTTAGAAGTTATAACTTTCTTTCCCGCCCTCCAATATGAACTATTAACTTCCCATAAATGATCAGCATCGGCAATTATTTCTTCACCATTATCAAAAGTTATTTTATAACAATCGTGGTTATACATAGTTTCAGTTTTCATCACAACCGAAACAGAATTTCCTGTTGGCGATAAAATATTATCTCCAACTTTAAGATCTCCCATAGTTGTCCAACCATTTGGTGTCGGAATTGGAGTATCTAATGATAAAGCTTTGCCAGTTTGTCGTGGCATCTTACAAATATTAAATCTATGCTTATGAAATCTCTCTACTAATTTCTCCTGAAATGGATACATTTTAAATGGTTGCAATCCGTGATCAAGAGTTACAATCTTTACATAGTTTTTTGCAAAATAAACAGGATCACTTTGACATTTAATAAACTCCTCAATTTGTTCTTGAGTGAACTCCATTGGAGTGTTTGCTTTTTTCAGGAGAGGATTTCCCAAATAAACATCAGACATAATAATTACCTACTAATTTCTTCCCAGTCCATTGCAGCATAAACATCAGCACCAGCACTATTTGTAGCACATACTAGTGTTAATTCATAAGGAGTTCCAGTCAATCCATTTCTTTCTAACTGAAACTTAAATAGTGCTTCTTTCAGAATATCCACTGATGCAGAAGATTGATTATTTGATGAAAAGAAACCAGATGCTAGAATTCTTCCACCACTTACAGTTCCTCCATCAATCTTATATTCAACAGCACTATCAACACCAGCACTGACCCAAGTGCCTCCACTTGTAGTTGCTGATGCTCTCACCTGCCAATTATAGAAAACGCCATTTCCAGTGCCCATTAGTGAAAGAGCAGTCAAAATTACAATCGCATCTAATCTGTTTGGAGAAGATTTGAGACGAATGGAAATAACAGGATAATAAGTTCCAGCAGGAGAGGGCAAATCTACTGGTGCTGTAATTGGAGTATTTATTGCCTGTTGTAATCCACGAAGTTCATAACCACCTTCTGAAATTACAGAAGAGCAAACTTGTTTAAGAGTGCTACTGCTTGTAGTAATTCCAGTATTAGCAATCTCATATCTCAAAGGAAGTGATGCTGTTGTGATGTAAGTGGATTCAATTAAGTTTGCATGGTGAAATGAATGACAATGAATAAACTGACCATCAATCACAAATCCCATTCTGACTGTACCAAGACCCAACCACTCAATATCCATCCAAAGAATTTGTGCTTTGGTAATATCTAATGTAACACCAGAAACTCCAGTGCCATCTAACTTATCAATATTCCAATCATCTTGTGCTACTGAAGTTTCAGTGCCAGTAGATAAACTTCTCTCTACAAAATAAGGTGTTGTGTCATTAATCTCAAAATACATTCCATTATCAGCACCAAAATATCCTATTCTCTGTCTTAGATTTTCTTTTGGTGTGGCAGGAACAAAAGTATTCAACACAAGCAAAGATTTTCCTGGTTGATATGAGAATGTCTTTGTAGTTTCTCTAATTACAGAGCAACCAGCAGTAGTTCCAATACCAATATTAACCAATCCCTGAGTAGTTGAAAATCCAACTGTAGCACCAGTTCCTACAAGTAATTCTTCCCAAAGATTATTGTCTCTATATCTATGAGAACTATCAAATAATGTAAGTGGTTGAGATATTCTAGTTCTTCCAAAAGCATCTGAGTTTATAGTTACTGGAAATCTATTATAATCATCAACAATCTTTCCATCTCTAGTTGCCGCACCAAAAACTTCAAAAAGACTTCGTTCTTGATTTAGATAATCTTGTGTAGTTATATTCCACTGAGCCATAAATTAGTCAATCCATTCTAGTTTTGATGGGTGGTATCTTTTTGCGTTTTGAATGCTAAAGTTTTTTTCTTCTATTGGATAAATGTTATGAACAATTGATCCTGGATATTCTTTTTGAAGTTGCTCACCCAGTTGTTGTTTTGATGGCATACCATTTTTAGTCACCATCTCAAGTCTATATATACTCCCCATCCAAACAATATCTGCAACGTAACTTTCACCAACTTGTTCAGGTTGCTGTTGCTGATCTTGCGAATTAATATAGAGATTTCCGTTAAAATCTCCTGAGATGTTTACTGATTCAGATAGAAATTGTTTGAAAGATTTCATTTTGCTCACCACTTAACTTTATTGGCCCAGTAAGCTGCACTCATCTTTCCTTTGGCAATATTTTTTGCATGTCTATCTTTAAATGCCCCTCTTCTTTTTTTGGATGCTTCAGATTCACCGTCTCTTGCTGGAGAACCTTTTACTCCTCTTTGGCCAAAACGAATAATTTCTTCTTTTCCACCTTCACAAGCCTTTACAACATGTGACTTACCAGTTTTAGAATCGCCAACAGGATCTGCTTTTGGTTTATTGCACTTCATTTTGTCCTTATCAATTGCTTCAGAAACTTGAAGAAATTGCTCACCTGGTTTCATATCAATAACTTCGATATGTCTAACTTTAGATCCAGGATAAACACCTTGCATCTTATCTTCAACTTCTTTTCTTGTAGGTCTCTTTAGTTGCGGGAAGAAAACCTTCATAGAATATCCTTTACCTCTCCAAGTCACCATCA
>Ga0213859_10000937_pt1 | contig 13203 bp, 13 predicted proteins | sample PICome_2_FD_160133 | JGI IMG/M metagenome (GOLD analysis project Ga0213859, IMG submission 160133) | Coastal seawater microbial communities near Pivers Island, North Carolina, United States - PICO304 | ecosystem: Environmental > Aquatic > Marine > Coastal | place: USA: North Carolina... | reverse complement strand
TTGCTTATAAGTAATGGAAACATACAGGAAAGGGGGTTCTGATGAAAGAGTTCATGAGAATCTTAGTAGAAGAAACTGCATACGGACTAGTTCATGGTGATGTCATGACTTGGTTCTATGTGGCACTCTTCACTCTTACTAGCATGAAGCTTGCTAACTCACTTGGCAAGCTTATGTTTAAGTAGGTAGATAGAGCCCATCGTAATGGTGGGCTTTATTCTATTTACACACTTACGGTGCTTACTTCACCGGTAAATAGATAAACGCAAAGCCACAAACACGTGTCTTTATTCATACAGAAGAACCTTTCTCAAAGACCTCAGAAGTAAGGTGTAACTTTTTTTTTGAGCATTATTTTCTAAGTTTTAAAACAACAGGGTAAAAGGGGAAAAGGAAACCCCCTTAATCGGTTTCCATCTATTGAAGGTCGGGTACTAGCCCCGTATGTGATGAGCATACGTATACAGACCACTAACCACCATGTGCTTGCACTTATCATTTCATGTTGCATATAACCTAAGCTGGTGGTTAACAGTGTTCCTAATTAGTTTGTGTAGTTGTGTTGGCAGTAGGGGATACCTCTACTGCCACTTGAGTCTACGGAAAGGAGGAACCATGAATGCTAACGATTATCAAAATTCAATTGATGAAATGATAGCTGAACAAGAACGTGATATGAAGATATCACATTACGTTAACTTGTTCTTTGGTGGTAATTCAAACAACCCATTAGCAAAACTCATGCGTTGGATAGCTTATTCAACATTGAGAGCTGATGGAAGAATTGGATACTACTACTGGCTCCAATAAATAACAGACTGGGGGAGTTTCGGCTCCCCCATATCTGTAGATTGAAGTGGCAGTTGAGAGAAGTGGACAGTTAGTCTGACTGACATTCCACACTATCACTCCAAATCAACTACCAAACGTAAGACTAGTGAATAAGGAGTAACTAGTTCACAGAGGAGGTAAACAATGAGTAAAGAGACTTTAAGTCTTGAAGCTGCATTGGAAATTGCCAAAGCTCACGTGGATGTTGACCATGACTCTAAGTCAAAGTTCAGCGTTACAAATACTAGCAAGTATGCCCAAAAGCGTATGCGCAATAGTAAAGTAAGCAATGGCAAAGTTACCACAACTGTAAGTAAAGAAGAAGCAGTGGAAGCACTTGTGTATTCTGGAAACGTTAAGTACAACGACAAGGGTATTGTTGTTGACGAACTTGATGTAACTAAGTACATGTACTACCCAAGCTCTTTTGAAGCTACAACAGTTGTCCTTGAACAAAATTGGATGACAAACGAAGACATCATTGGTGTAGTCGGTAAAAGTCCTAAGTTTGTTCGTAACAATGATGGTGAAATGAAATACGATGGTATTCTCAAGCAACCATTCTTGGGTAACAATCCTACTCCATCTGAAGAGCGTCGTAGTAGAAAAGATATACGAAAGATAGCTTCTATCAATCGTTATATTGAGCGCAAGCGTGTTACTACTATGATTCCTGCTTCAGAAATTAATGGAGTATTACCTTGCTGGCAAACCAGAGAAACATTTGGTGAAGCTGAGCCATTTATGATGGACTCAGGTCAGTGCACATCTTGTGCATTTGCTGTGATGGGATACAGTGATTCTTATTGTGATGATGCTATTGCATTGTCTACAAATAGACACAGTGAATCCCAAGCTCAGAGACAAGCATTGTTTCATGATGGTACAGTCAGACTCGTTGATAAATTGAGGGATGAACTCGCAATGACTTGGTTGCTCATTGAGAATGATATCCAATTTAGATACAACATTGAACTTAAGGTTGCAAAAATATTTAAATATGATGCACCTGGTTTCATGAAGTACAAAAACTCAATTATGGATGAGTATGCTGAATTGACAGCAAAGGTAGACCAAGTAGAAGCTGCAATTGATTTTGCAGAATACTGCTTGGCAAGCTAACACAAGTTAGTTAACAAAACACAAAGGGGGCATCGAGACGGTGTCCCCTATTTATACAAACATATTATAGGAGAAATCTTATGAAGAAGAATAAAGGAACAAATTCCTTGAACAAGAACAGTATTACAAAGTCTGACAGAGATGTCATTCAGAGTAGAGCTGGTCTTGAAATAAAGAACGGCAGGGTAGTTCTAGACAAGAACTATCGCATACATCCAAATGCTTGTGCATGTGATACATGTGCAATACCAGGCTTTTGGAATGATTGGCTTATGTCTGCAAAGACATATTTTACTGCCACAGCTGAGTGCAAATACAAAGAAGTCAAGGGCGACCTGCTACATGATGATGTTTGCAGAGATACCGATGGTACTTCTTGCTATCAGTTTGATAAAGCTAGCAAGTGGGTGTTTTCCTATCTTGCAGAGAATTATCCTGAGGAATTTGCCCTCTATAAACTTATGCGTACTGCGAAACTTCGCAGAGCATATAACGAAGGTGACTTTGATATGTTACATAATGCATACAATGATATGGTTATCAAAAACTATCAAATCTCATTCAAGTCTCAAGATAGTAGCAGAAAAAGCTTTTCTTCTACATCAAAAGGCTTCAAAGAGAAGTCACCATTTAGCGAACTTAAGAAACTTAAGTTAGCTTCATAACACAACACAAAAAGGTAACACTATGGCTAAAAAGCTAAGTAACACTAATCTTGTTTGGTTATCCGAACAAGAACATATTGGTACTGAAGACGTTGAGGCTATAATTGGGAAGTTTGAAGACCGAACAATTAGGCCTAAGGCGACTAAGTATCGAAGAGCTAGAGGTATCTCTAGTTACAAAAGAAGTCTTGTTTCAGAACAGAACAGGATGGATAGGGAAGAGAATAGAAAGCTTGAAAGAGCTGAACTACTTGACCCACTAGCAATGGCAGACGCTATTGGTAGAACAATATAACACAATAAAAAAAGGATAGATAATGAGAAAAATCAATCTGCAAACTAAAATCATGGCTTATCTTAACAAAGATAATCATGGACATAGTTACTTGAACCCAGTTCAGGCTAACTATATAAGAACGCATGTCCCCGATGCAGGGGACATTGCATGCATCATCACTGCTGACGTATGTGAGGCCGATGGTCGAACTATGCTTGGCAAAGCTGGTGCAATTAATATCTTGCTAGAAACAGTAAGTCTATTAAGAAAGAACAGTTACTTTACTGGACTTCGTGACATAGATTTATTTGTCTATGCATGGTACATACTAACCGACATGAGTATGTCTGGTTACATGTATGTTCGAAACGAACATATCAATTATGCAGCTAAGTTTCCATTAACTGGAACTTATCTGTAACAATAAAATAACACAACTAACAGAAAGGTAACATATGTGCGTAATAGCATCTATACCTGCTGGCCAAACAATTGATGAGCAAGAGCTCAGAGATATGTGGTCAACCAACCCTGATGGTGGCGGTATCGCTTTTATCAAGGATGGAAAAGTCAAGGTGAAGAAGACTATGAAGCTTAAGACTTTCTTGAAATGGTTCGAGAATATCACTAAAGAGCATGGTCATAACGACATCTTGATGCATATGCGTATCAAAACACATGGCGATGTCTGTGTACAGAACGTTCACCCGTTCAATGTAATACAAGACAACCAAGTGTGTGACGATATGGTATTTGCACACAACGGTATCTTACCTAGCGTGTTTCAAACCACTGCTAAAGATACAGATGCCGATGGAATACAAATCAGCGACACTCGTAGATTCAATGAGCTCTTCTGGAGTAACTTTGATATACGAGCACTTGATGACCCAAGAACAATCGAACTTGTAGAAGAGTTGATTGGTTGGGGTAACAAGTTTGTTGTTCTCAATGCAAACCCTGTAATGAAACATCAATCTTACATTATCAATGCTGGTCGAGGTGTCTACAAGGATGGAGTTTGGATGTCCAATCAAAACCACTGTCCTACAAGATACAGCAATACAAGAACCATTGGTAGTTACGCTACAAGTGATGAAGCCCTTGACATGGAGATGAATGACAAGGAAATACTTAATCACATTAGACAAGAAGCCTGTATAGTTCCAAACACCATTGATGAGATGGAAGACGAGGACTATGACAGAATAGCTCTTGGTTCTGGACTATATGAACCATCACTACTAGAAGATAATGCATTTCTTGAAAGACTTGCAAATATCTTAGAAGTGACTGGATATCAAACAATTGAAGATGCCGCTGATGGTATGTACTTTGAGTTTGATATCAATGGTCATGCATGCTGTCCAGACTGTGGTAGCAAACTAGACGTGGATGACTCTTATGCAAGGACATGTGCAGAAGACTGCAACTTCTTTGACTATAGAGTTACTGCCGACGAATGGTATGTAGAAAATGCGTTCGAAAAAGATATCGACCGCTACGAAGCTATAGAACAAGCTCAGCTTGCTCGTCAATACGAGGAGAAAGTAATGGACCACGAAGTCACACCAGACATGAGTGGTCAGGCTACTCTATGGCCAACAAAAGAATAACACAACAATACACAAGGAGAAAGCAATGAACAAAGAAAACTTTATTCGTTGGGACGGGCTTGACTTAGCACCGCTAAGTTACAAGCTCATGAGTTTCAATGAGTTCGTTGATGATTTGTCAGACAGTGACCAGTCTACCTTTGGTAGACGTCACATGGAGTATGGTTACAGGTCTTGGTTTCAAAATGCTAATCAATCCCTATGGGAGAATAGCGACGAAGGCTTTGTACCTTTCCAATGGGACAGGTTACTTGTAATTGACTTGCTTGACCAAGGTAGTAGAAGATGGGTTGACTCATTTCAGGATGATAAGTTCTTCCCACATTTACTTGAGAATATGCAGGATATATTCATAGATGTCTGTCAAGACGTTTATGAAAGTGATTCTGACCATTACATTGTAAGAAATGCACACAGTATTATTTACAATGACTCAGGTGACTACAACGGTTCAGATGCTCTGACTTCTTCTCAAGTTAGCTATCGAGGGTATGGTGGAGACGTTCACCCCCTCATGGCTACTTTGAACAAGACATTCAACATCTCACCATGGCAGTACCCTGCTGGTGTTCTACTAGATAGAGGTTCTGATGATTATCTCAGAAGCAAAGTGCATACTGATACAAATGCAGCACGCATGTGGAAAACATTCCCTATGCGTTACTTTGCTATACCTTTACCTAGCGAAGAATACACAGGCTACTTAAGTAGTGCAGATGAAGAACATAGCATGAGTAACTCAGACTATTTGTGGGCTGGAGAGAATGGTAAATTCTTTCAGACTACAATGAATCAGGGATACTATCAAGCTGACCTTCATCACCATGCAAGGTGGTATGACTATGCCAGTGAGTCATGGAAAGTAAAAGAATACAATTGGGGTGGCAGAGGCGTCAGAGAATGCAACTGTTGTCGTAAAATGTATTCATCACATTTCATGACATGGTACAAGTACATGGGTGGTTATGGACAGAACAGTCGTTCAAGAATCTGTTTCTTCTGTAACACATTTACAACTACTTCTTACAATCCAGATAAGAAGTGCTTTGTAAGTTTCCCACGTGAAGTAAGTACAGACAATACAGAAGGATTTGGTGGTATGAGCACTGACTTCTATGTCAATTACATTCACGGTACTGATAGTCCTACAGCACGAGGGTCGCGTGACTATATGCTTAAGTTTATTGATGATGATGATTATCAAGATGACCAAGCATTTCATAGCGACATTGATGTGACAGACCTTCAAGTAGATGCTCGTAAGTATCTTACTTGGATGTATAAAGCATTCAAAAACGTGCCAGGTGATATCAAGTCACAGTCAATTACAGATATCGTTGACTATATGATATTCGACGATGAGACAGAAACAGGTAGAACCCACCTTACAAACGTTGGTGGCTACTTGGATGATGAACCTATATCAGGAGCTCAGCAAGCTAGACTTATTGGTCGTGGCTTGCCTAATGCTTACATATATGCATCTGTAAATCCGTTGTCTGATACTATTATCAGTCTTCGTATTGACTCACTTGGTGACAGTAGAGACTTCTACTTTAGGTCATCTAGAAGTGCAAGAGCAGCAGCTCGTGTAGAAGATGGGTGGATTGAACCACCTCATATTGGTCTTCAGCTTAACAAAGCGAAGAACGAATATGGCTTCACACCTAGATGGCACTATGTAGATTATCGTGCAGGTAGATATTACAACTACCCAACCGATGCACCTACTGTAAATGTACCAGCCAGAGACGCATGCGAATGTGAAACTGATGAGTGCAGAGAAGCAAATAGAGCACATCCTGACAGAGTACAATGGCATAGAACACGTGGTGTATCACTTGGTCTAGAGCTAGAGTTGGTCGGTCGTGACTCTAGATTGCTTGATGAGGTTCAGTGGCTTCAGTTGTTTGAAAGAACAGTTGAGGTGTTTCACCCTGAGGGTCTTATGAACCTTATTGGCGGTGGTCAAAATACACAGTTACTATACGCCAAGCGTGATGGTTCATTACCAAATGACTCTGGTGTTGAGTATGTATCGCAACCAATGACATTGGATGCATGGCATGCTGTACCAACTAAGTTCTGGAACTTTGTAGAAGCTAACTACAAAGCTTTCAACCAGTCAGATGTTGGTATTCATATCCACTTTCCATGGGCTTCTATGGAAGTTGGTCATGCTTATACAATGCTATCAGCATTGAACTCATTACAAATTAATCAACATGGTATCTTGTTTAACGTTGCTCAACGTGGTGACGTTTCATATGCAAGATGGGACTTGTTGACTATGCGTGATGCTTACAATGTAGTTGCAGAAGTTGCTAAGCAACGTACACGTTCAGACAATGAAAAGTACAAAGCTATCAACTTACAACATACTGACACTATTGAGTTGAGATACTTCCAATCAAATGCCAAGGGTAGTCGTGTACTCAAGAATCTTGAGTTCGTTGACGCACTATACGAGTTGACGAAACGTGACTATCAAATGACACAAGGTTGGAATCACGAGGATGATATACCTACAATCGGGTTGATTGAAGTTGCTACTGAGTATGGCAACCAATCACCTAAGTACAAGATTGATAGCATACATCCTGAGGAAGTTCCTTTCGCTAACTATATCGAGAAGAAACTCTATGAGTATGTTCTTGAGCGTCAGGATAGATATCCTAACTTGGTTGGTTTCTTTGCTGAGTCTGATGAAGATGAAGACAGAGAAATCACACTAGATGACATTGGTTACTGGGAAGAAGTTATGGAAGATGGAGAGCGAGAGATTGCTCTACCTGCCAACTTTATGAACAGGACCTTTGTCTTCGAGGCCGACCACATTACCGTGGACGGTACACAATATACACATAACAATACATAAAGGAGGAACTACTATGCCAAGGGATACACAAAGTATCAAACATCCTTTGCATACCAACCCTGCGGAAGCCATCTCTTATGGTGGCTTTTCGCGTGGTGGTATTTGGAACATATATCCAAATAGCATTGGTGTACCTGCTGGTAGAAGACGTGGTAGGTTTGCTACCATGGAATCTCTAAAGAAAGTGCAGTCCAGATACTGGGCTAAAGGCATACCTTTGGGTATGGAGTTGGAGCTAGAATTGCCTAGCAATATGTCATCCCCATCATGCTACTGTGGTTTGAGTTGTGACGAATGTTACAACAACAATCATGGTGATTGCATGGATGGTCAATGTGATGCATATCGTGGTGGTGAATATAGATACTATCGAGACTATGATGCAGTCAAAGACGTACTGGAAATAGTGGGCAAGCGTGTCCAAGATGGTATGAAGAACTATGCTCATCGTGTAAACAATGACTGGTTCCATTACACTACTCCAATCACAGCTAAGGGTGACGGTTCTTTGAACAATGGTGTTGAGTTTAACTTACTACCATTTACAAGAACTGCATTCACAAAGTATGCTGCATCCGTCTGGCAAGATATTGGTTATGATAAGTTTGAAGGCTTTCATACTGATACTGCTGGTCTACATATACATATGCCTAAGTCAGCATTTACTGACCCTGAGCTATTCATGTGGTTACTACTCATGGAGAACCTAGGTCAAGTAGTTGTTGGTGGCAAATCGTTTCTAGATATCATTGCACAAAGAGAACCTTGTTCTTACAATGCTAGAAACAATCCATCATCTATTGACCAATTGCGTAGAGCAGTTGGCGAAAGACGTTGGTATCAAAGTAGAGGTAGCCAGATTAACTTCAATGGTCATGGTAACACCATAGAAGTTAGGATGTTCAAATCAGTGCAACAACCAGAAAGACTTATCAAGAACTATGCGTTCTTAGATATGTCATGGAGGTATGTTCACTTACTTTCGGACTTTATCAATGATGAGAAATACTCTCAAGCATTGCAGTTCTTAAGTAATACTGATATGTTTGCAGCCTATCTAACTAATCCAAATGCCAAAGGTTATTCTGAGGAACTATCCAAGTTTATCAGAAAGCGTTGGAAGAGGGTTAGCACCGCATATGAGTATGACGGTGATGCACTTACAGCATTGCGTGACCTTAATGAGAATTTCCAATCAAGACATTGGGAAGTTATTGAGGCAGACGCTAGACAAGATAATAACACACAAAACACAGAGGAGGTGACTGATGAATAAATCAACGCTTATAGTTACAACAGTTACTATGGCTAGACCATGGTGGTTGTTTCCTGGCTACGAGACACTGCAAGAATGTGCTTCTTGCTATGCACTCGGGCATCTAATTAGCTTGCCTATTGGCCTAGCTATTGGTGTTGCTATTTACTGGTTACTTGGTGGGCGTTAGTCCACCAGTAGCCTAGCTACATAACACAAACTATTAGGAGCACTGCTAACCACCAGTGAGTTAGAGGTATTTAAGACGGAGAGGTCTAACCAAAATTCAAATTTGACCCCAATATCGCCATAAACCCTATATGGAAATCATCCTTAGCTTATGTCATCTCCATATGGGAATTGGTTTTAGCTTATGTCCATATGGGAATTGGAATTTACTTCTGTATATAGTGTTTCATCTAAAAAATTTAATCTTTTTTGCGAGACCGAGAGCTATATTCATTTTTTCTAGGTTTTATAAGGTTTCGTGTCGTTAGTTCCCCAGCCTGAAAACTTTTCCCCTATACAGTAATAAAGGATATTTATAACCAAAATCACAAAGTTTTAGGATTGTGAAAAAAAAATCACAAAATCGGTTAATTGTGCAAAAACTCTTACAGTCTTATTTAAGGGAGAGTTATAAGTTCTACCACCCGTGCCAGCAGGCGACACTAAACCCTATGTTTATTGATATATTCCCAAATGTTCCCATTTTATAAGGTTTCGTGTTCGCAGCAAGGTAGTCGAAAAACTCTTGTTCTATATATTAAGAGGTAAAACCCAACGATTTTTTAATAAATTCAGCAATATCTACAATATCTTTAGAGTTTGTTGTCGATTGTGCCATTTCTTCCCACTCATAAAAATCTTCTGCATCTACTTTAAACTTATATCTACCAACTGCAATAGATACTTCAGTTTCATCATCAATTTCGGTCATTGTGTCGCTTACATCAAAGGTATCTCGCTCTATATCGCTTAAAATAGTCTCTACATCGTCCAAATCGTAACCTGTTCCGTCTAAATTACCTGTTTCCTCTAGTATTTCACTTAAATTTTCCATTAAATCCATAGGTTTCCACCCACCAAGCTCTGTTAAACGGTTATCTGCTATTAAATATGCTTGTGCCTCAGCTAAATTCTCAATTGAAACCCCATATAACACAGGAACATGCCAATATTCAATAGTTTCATCGCCTGTATCTAACTCAACTTGTATTCTATCAGGTGCTTTTTCTCCGTTATCCCTCATCATCTTTAAGGTTTGTAGTCGGCCATGTCCTGCTAACAACTTACCTGTGCTTTCGTTGATAATAATAGGATTAGTAAAGCCAAATCGTTTCATTGATTGATACAAAACCCCTAAATCATGGTCTTTAGGATTTGTGTCGGCTTGTATTATGTCATCTAAGTTTTCATACTTAATTGATATCATTTTCTAGTATATACTCCCTTAATAAAGGCATATCATCTGTGCCTATGGTTAATAAGTTATCTAAAATATATGTTAATGGTTTTTCTTGATATTGATATCCTTTAATTTTGTTATATTTTTTGTCTAAATAATCAAGTAATAAAGATATATCATTAAAAGATATTATATTTTTGTCATCTTGCTTTTTTACATATACTTTAAGGTCTTTTGCAAGAGCATGTGTTACTGAGTTTGCCAAAGAGCTATAAAAAAAAGTTCCGTCAAAGATATTTTCTCCATATTCTTTTTCAACTAATTTTTTTATATAACTATCAGCATGGTCGGGATAGTTTATTACTTCATATAAACCCAACATCATCATCTTATTGCTTACATCTTGTTTATTAAAATGAACATGTTGTTTAGCTATATGTTTAAAGTCCGGCATATAATCATCAAACTTACTGTATTTAGAACATATTTCGTGGTTATAGCATTGTTTTGGCTTTTCTACATCCCATGTCCAATTATCGCCTATTTCTCTTTCAAACTGTTCTCTTGTCATAGGTGTAAAACCCTCTCCCATACAATAATCGTTGTATATGTTCCAATTACACATACTATCGTGGTATTGGTCAGATATTGTATCTCTTGCATTTACTACCCTTATAATTTTGTCATCAGGATATATCCAAGCTCTATGTTTGTCTCCTGCATGTCCGTCATAAAATGTAAATCTTAAATGCCACTTACTTGGTCTAATTTCATTATTATCCCAAATATTTTGACACGGATAATTGTCGAGATATTCGTTTTCTTCACTATCTCCACCATGAGCAAAGTTATGTCTATACTCTGTAAAATTATGTGCATTAGGTAATTTCATTATTGATTTACCTTTTTGTATTGTTTTAAATATTTTATGAACTTTATTTTGATGTAAATTATGTTTGTGACAATCACACCACTCTATATTTTCAGGAACTAATACTGACGAATAAGAAAAATAATTGTCGTCTTGGTTTAGGTCATGTTGTCCTGCCCAATTGAAACCTGCAATTCTAGTTACGATACCGTCATTGAAAGAGATACTGTCAGCAGTAGTTATTTCGAACTCTCCTATATCAGCATAAAGCTGACTTTCTAATCCGTCTATATCTAACTGCCTAGCAGTATCTCTCCAACTTTGCATTAGCAACCGTCACAATCACAACAATGTTCTGTGTCGTATTGCTCATCTATCTCCCATGCTCCTAAAACAATATCGTGTCTTACACAATTGATTTGGAGTTTATTGTCGTAGTTCATACCTGCCTCAATATGCACCCATTCCTGTGGGGATGTATCCTCCGGAAGTTCTTGCACACAAAATTGGCAATGTAAAAACATTTGTATCATGGAAGTTGCGTATTCCTTTTGTGAATTATTCATTGTCATCTTTCCTTTCCAATGTATAATCTTTAACCACTAAGCCGTTCCTTAGCTTACCAATAGTTTTTGGTTTTCGATAAACTGATTTAGCATATTTGCCAAACAATAAACCCTTACCATTAACACCATAGTGAGCCCAATGTCCTCTCCTAGTGTGTTGCGCTATTTCACGCAATCTTGGTGTTCTTTCAACACCACTACTATCAACAACTTTCAAAGATGGTCTGACTGTTAAAGTCTTGTATCTAAGGCCGTCTTGTTTCTTACCCTTAGACTTTTGCCTATGTTTTTTAAGTTTCTTTTTCCAAGAATTTCTTATATCAACATTGCCAACTTCTAACAAATCATTGTCACTATTCCACCATTGAAATACTTTTTCTAGTGAAGTTAAATAAAAATTAGTATTACTACTAACATCATTTTCACTACCACCTGTATTTGCAGTATTGTAACAAAGTTTCTTTTGCATTGTAGGAACACCATTACTATCTAAGAAACAAATAACTTGTTCCTCAAAATACCAATCGCCCTCGAAAATATTTATGAAATCATAAATTTGAACAAAGGCACAAAAATCGTCTTCTATGCCGTCTAATTCTGTTTCATATTTTTGAGCAAGTGCGTCTATTCCTAGCACATTATATATGCCGTCATTAACCTCAATGCCAACTTCCCCCTCATTTACTATATGTAAATATTGGCAAAAGTCATCTATATGATAGTTTTGAACTAAGACATATGTTTCCTGCACTCTGCCTTTCATGTTAAGCATTTCGTCCATGTCGTCACGCATAACACTTGCTAATTCATGTATCCTTTTTGTATTTGCTTGGTTACTTTCTCCGATAATCAAACCAATACCATTTTGGTAAGTAGTATCGTTTTCTAGTTGCACAAATGTAAAAGGATAAGGAGCAGTAACAAAGGCAGGCATACTATCATCCTCAAACAATTCTTTCATCTCAAAGGATTGACCACCCTTAAATCTTTCGACTAAGCTTGGTATATTGTCAATATCAATGTTCATCTCATGAATATCATAAGCATTGATATGAACAGGCATTCCAAAGATTGAGATAAGTTTTTTAATAGACTTTTTATATTGGTTATTAAAGTCTATTTCTTTCTTATCAACTGCTTTCATCTTGTCTCTGATAATTTCAGCTTTTTTAAACTCTTCCGGATATGAATATTTCAAATCCTCATAGTTCTCCATACTGCTTAAATTAACAACATTGTCAATCTCTTTCATAAGTTGTGCTACTTCTAACTTACTGTCTCCAATATCGCTATCAGTAATACGATTATTCAAGAGGTCAAATATTCCAAAATGACTACCCATTATTCCTCCTCCAATGTTATAGAGTGGTCTTGAACAGAAAAGAAACCAAACTCAATATAATCGTTGTCTAGTTTTCTAAATCTGTAATGAACAGGGCAGGTTTCTAGCCAATTATAGAAAGTTTCTGCGTCAGTTACTAAGTCGTATCTTGATACCAACCTAAAGTTACTGTGTCCCAAATACTTAGACATTAGCTAACCTCCCCTCTCATTGTCATTTCATTGACTGTGTCAGAGTTTGGATAAATACTTATTTCATCAACAGGTATATTTACAAAGTTGCAAACTTCTGCGTCTTTAATGTAATGTTTGCTATTTATCCAATCTCTAGCTTGTTCAACATCATTAGCAAGAACTGATACTTCAAAGTCAA
>Ga0213859_10000935_pt1 | contig 13215 bp, 12 predicted proteins | sample PICome_2_FD_160133 | JGI IMG/M metagenome (GOLD analysis project Ga0213859, IMG submission 160133) | Coastal seawater microbial communities near Pivers Island, North Carolina, United States - PICO304 | ecosystem: Environmental > Aquatic > Marine > Coastal | place: USA: North Carolina... | reverse complement strand
AATGATAAGCCGGCAAGATGTGAAATTAAATCTCTGCTTCAGCGCACGAGCAAAAGACACAAATGTCAATCAAGCTGTTCGTGATCTTTTCCCTGCATCCGGTCGCAATGGGAAAGGGGAGCCATGTGTTAAAGGCACAAAGAAGCATCAAGGGCCCTTGTACGGTTTTGCAAATCATGCGTATAGTGCTTTGGCTATTGCCTTAACAAGTGCCGGAATAGATGGGATGGGCGATGCTTAAAACCTGCCCCCACTGCGGTCAAACTTTCGAGCGCAAAAAGGAAAGCAACTGGAAATGGGAGCGGAAAAAATACTGCAATAAAAAATGCAGCTCGGCAGCTTATAGAATGACAATATACGAAGTTGGTAGGTGGAGGAGGATGTAAAAATGGATCTAACAAATAATGAAGAATATCAAAAATGGTCAAAAGAATTCGATAAAAAACTAGCAAAGCTACAAGAAAGAATCGAAAGACTCGAAAAAAGTATGCACGAAGATCCAGAGAAACAATTGAAACTGTGGCATCTTTGGCACAATGAAAAAACCGACGAAAACTAAAACCATTTTAGAACTCGCCGGTTTTCTTTTATTTCTCAAACCTCTAGACCACAAAATTTTTGAGAAATATTGTTCTTTGGCATGTATGAATTTTAACACAAATTGAAATAATGAAGTATCAAAATTGCAGCACTTGCGCCAGAACAAGAATTAAATGTATTTGCCCGAATGGGTTTACAGTTTCGAAAAAATCAAGGCAAGATCAATTCACTAGCAAGCAAAATAACGTTATTCAATTTGTCCGAAAGTGCTAGATCCGTCACTCTATGGAAATATTCGTCATGCACTGCTTTTCTGTAATCTTGTGCATTTGAATAGTCTTTTTTACTAACTCCAGAGATTGAACCGCAAAAACCGCAATCGGCAATATGTTTTATAAATTTAGTGGGGCTTGGGAGTTTCTTTTCAAAACCCTGGTAAACTCGCCTAGCTATAAATTCAAAATACACCTCTACAAAATGCTGCTCCGACTCCGGCCATAGATATGCATCTGATTCTTTTTCCCAGTCGGTGTAGTCTGCTTTTCTATCGCAAACATGAGAGACAGTCATTCTAAATTTCAAGCCTGCAAAGTTACAAAAGTTTTTAGCAAGCTCGGAATTGCCGAAATTGCTTTCGAGTGCCCATTGTGCAACAATTACTCTTAGACATTTTCTGAATTGTGGCGAGTCCGTTTCTATGTAAATCATTAAATGCGCAACAGCTTTTAGAAAGCTTGCTGTGGCTCCTTTGTCGGCTCTCATTCTTCACCTTCTTGTATGTCTTGAACTTTTTTATCTGTCCAAGCGTTTAGGATCTTTTTCAACGAGGCAAAGACGACCACACAAACAGCGACAAGGCCACCCCATATCGCTTGTTCATTGCTTTGTATAAATTTCTCAAGATATGTCTGCGCTTCTTTTTGTGTTTCTGCATGAATTAACTCTTGTGTCTTGTTTTGTGTTTTCTGCTGCGTCTGTTCGATTTGTTGTTTATACATTTTTTTCACGCTCCTGTCTATGTCTTCTGTCATTCTCCGCTTGCCCGAACCAGAAAGAAATCATCTGGCTTACTGCTTGAATAGTTGCGCCGATTAACATTAGTACAGCCTCCGATCTTTGAAAGCCATCGGGAACCGGTTGCTTGATCTCGTAAAACATCCAAGCCAAAAGCAAAAGAATAAAAGAACTTAAAAAGGGGAGAAAGTGACGAAGTGTCCAGTCATGCGAGCTTGCGTAATGAGTTGCAAGATCTCTTGCGCTTTTTCTGTCTTCAATAATCGCTTGAAGCTCCGCACGTTTAGATCTTTCCAACTCGATCAATGCATCAAGACTAGTTTCGGGATTGTCTAAGATGTGCTTGGAAATTGTTTCGACGTCTTTAACTCCGCCTAGATCTAAAGCCGATGCAATCAATCCGAGAGTTCCACCGCTTCCAAGATTGAGCGATTCTACAATAAGACCTGGCGCAACCTTTCCGAGTCGCTTGGCCGTTTTGCTTACGACTTTTGCAAGCTTTTTGAATAGTTTCACTTGATAACCTTAGAAGAATTTCGCAAGTGCAGCAGTAACAGCGATTCCGATTCCCACGATATATTTGATTGTGTTCATGGATGCAGCCATCTCAATCTGAGTCTTTACAAGTGACTTTGTAATTGTTTGCATCTCGCTAACATCGTCGGCGAGGTGTTTCACGTCTTTCTCTAGCATCAAAACTCTATCCTGTATTTGCATAACACTATTATACCAATTTTTCCGCACCTTGGAGAGCCCCAAGAACGATATCTTTAGCTGACTTGCTTGGCTTTTTTTCCGGCTGCTTTTCTTGCACTTCGTACACTCGCTTTTCTCTTCCGACTTCTCGCCCGTCTTGAAGATGTACGACTAGCTCTGTTACAAACTTTTTGCCGTCAAGTTTTTCCTCTTTTAACTTTGTTTTGATTTCCTTTTTCATTGCGATACCTCTTGCTCTTCGGCTTGTACTTCTTCGACTGGCTTCAAACTCTCAAGTTCTTGTTTAGCAAGTGCCAACTCATCTTCGACAAGCTTTTTAGCTTCTACAAGTAGATCGTAATTCTCAATAGTTTTTTGATGCTCTTCTTGCGCTTTTTGAAGCTCTGCGTCCTTAGCTTGTAATTGATCGTCTTTGCTTTGAAGCTCTGCGTCTTTGTCAGATACTTGCTTTTCAAGATCTGCTTTCTGTGTTTCTAGCTGCGCTTTTTCTTCTCGTAAGCTGTTACGCTCGGCAACAACTTCGAGCTGTATACCTTGCAAGCGTTCCGCAAGTGGGCCGTCAAGCTGCTCATCAGCAGACACGACTCGCCGGTGATATTCTTGAGCTATCATTTGCTCATCTCGGTACACTTCTGTTGATTCCCTGACTTGCACGTCACCAGTATGTAAAAACTCGATTTTGTTAATGTATTGTTTTTCAGTTAATGCCATTTTTTATGCTCCTTTTTTATACAAAGTAAAATCCATGCATGAATAATCTATTATCATCTACAGTAGTACCGCAGTCGGCTGATTTACTAGCAGTAAGAGGATTTACACTTTTATACAAAATGACTGCATCAGAATTCGCATTAACTAGCCAGTGAGTCGGCGAAGTTCCCCAAGAGTAATTGATCCCCACTGCCCCACTCGGTTTGATTTGTGACTCAGAATTTTGTGCTGTAAAAGGTAAACCAGATATTTTTAGATCTCCTGTACCCGCTGTAACTGAATCAGTTCCAATAGTCAAAGAAAAGTAAACACAATCACCGACTTTTGTATATCTACCCTTCTGGAGGTCATGTGTAAATGTAGCATCTCCGTTTGTGTCAATAAATGCCGGCGTAAAAGTCCCTTCTTCGTAATCGTCCAAAAGCTCACTCGACATACCGGTACCACCACCGGTTCCTCCAAAGTGAGAACTAGCACTAAAATCAATCCCTTTGCCGGCTGTGCCGATTACTAGGTTGCCTGTGGTGACTTCTACGTTCGAGTCGATGATCATTCGGTAGGCATTCGCTGTAAAATCTCTAATAGCGAATTTTCCTCCCCCGATTGACGATGAATTTGCAGTGCAATTCAAGTGATATTCTTTCCCACCCGCCGCAGTGCTCTTCATGATTATTTGAGTTGTTGAAAGATTATCTGACTCGATATGTAGATCTCCGCTGGGCGCACTCGTTCCGATACCGACTTTGCCTAGTATATTTGAAGTAATACTCCCAAAATTCGAATCCACAACTGCGTTTATTTCGCTGCCGTATTTAATTGTTAAACAATTTGAATCAAGTCCTGCGACAATTGCGTCCTCTATAAAAATACCGTTCGCAGGGCCACCACCAGTTTGCTCAAAATAAGCTGCTATATAGTCAACGCCGGAAAAAGTAACTATAACAAGCTTGCTAAAATAATGATCTGCGTTACCAAATAGCTCAAGCATGCCCTGATTGTTTGTGTATGCAGCAAAAACATTTATTCTCGCTCTCATGCTCTCATTGCCGTTAATAGTGCTGCCTCTGTCGGCAACAATAGTACCATTAAAACGCTTTGCACCTGTTGTCCCAGTCGTATGTGCAGGTATCAAGAGTAAATAACCTTCGTTTGTACCATCTCCAACTTGTCTATAATCTATATACTTACCAGATATTTGATTGAATGAACTTGTTAAGCCGATATCTAGTTTCGAACTTGGGCTTGTTTCTCCGATGCCGACATTGCCGGAGGAGTCAATAAGCATTCGTTCTTCTAAATTTCCGGATGTGCCGTTTCTCGTTTTAAGTCCTAATGCTCCGGCTGCCCCAGAACCTTCTCGGTAACCCGTTATGGCGACAGAATAGTTCGGGTTGGAATCTGAAGTTGAGCCGTTCCAAACAATACTTGAATTTGATCCCGTTGTTGTTGAATTCAAATCTAGATTTATTGAATTTCCAGTCCCTCGAACGGTCAAAGAACTATACGGATCACTAGTCCCTATTCCTACATTACCACCGTTATATACTAAATCGCCGGCACTTGTTCCGCTCTCCCATTCACCTTCATAAAGATCTACCGTCCACCCGTAAGAGGCTTGAAATACGCATCGAATCAATGCGCCGGTGCTTTTGCTAACAACGTCAGAAGCTGCGCCGTTAATGTTCTGGCTGTTCCTACCTATCGTTAGGTTGTTAGTTCCAAAGCTGCGCTTTTGATCCATTAATAATAATTGATCGCCTGTGCTCGGGTTAGCCGGTAGAGTAACTGATACACCTGCGCTAGATGTGTCGATCATATAAAGAAAATTTCGAGCTGCTGTAAAATTTGCATTTTTGAATTCAACAGTTGCGTCAAAAGTAGATGAATTAATAAAGCTAATAGCGGAATTCATTTCCGACACAAAAGTGTTTTTGATATGGTTAAAAAGTGCCGGTGCTTCTGTTTCAAAGTTCGGGTCTGACGTAGCCGGAACGGTTGGTAGGTTGCTAATAGTTGGAACTGTCACGACTGATATCCTCCAATGCTCGAAATATTGAGCGAGTATCCAAAGCGGTCTGGACGATTCCAAGTCACCGCCGGCTTGCGTTCAATTTTACCATACAAAAGTAATTGAGAAATAAAACCATCAGTGTTACTAGGTTTTAATACAAATACTTTATAATCTGAATTATTATATTTCCATAGATTTTCAAGTCCGATTGCTTCTTGTCGAGAGCATGAAACGCTTGCAGTAGCGTTAAAATTAACCGGTCGAATAACTTGATTAAGCGAACCGTTGGAGCTTTTTCTATAGATTGAATTGTCTTCGATGTTTTTACTTGTGCCGTATTGCGCTACTCCAAAGCTTCGCCCGATTCCGGCAAATACTAAACCTATGCTCGGATTGCCGGTGCTCTTTGTGATTTGTACTCTCATTGTTGCATCTGTCAGAATGTCTGTAAGCTGCAAGTAGTATTTATCAATCAGAATAGATTGACCGGTGAAGTAATCTGTATAAGTCTTGCAAAACGAAAAACTGATAGTTTTGTTTACAACACAATCGCTAGTGTTAAAGCGTACAATCTTTACCGCTTCACCTGCCGATTCAGTGACTAAACTAGTTTCGGCGATTGTTAAACTTGTAGCGGTAGGAGTACCCGAAACAGTAAAAAGCCCGTTATTCGCTGAATTTTGGAATCCATATACTGCGATTGTGTCGCCGTTTGCGAAGACTGAAAGGTCTACGCTACCCGAAGCTGAGAAAGTGCTTGGATTTGTTGCGCTTATTGTTGTGCCTGATTCTACTGGTACAGTGCTGTTGTGATCGACGATTTGTAGAATCCCTTGCTCTGCCGAAACATTAAAAAAGCTAACAGTATCAATCGAACCGCAGGAAATTAAAATGTCGGAACTCGTCGAGCTGCTTTTTGCGATTTGCATCGGCTGTTTATTAATTGCATTTTCTTTTGGGTATACTGGATCTTCGTTGCTCATTGCAACAACAGAAACAAGATTATTTGTTTTTACTATCTGCATTTTCTAATCTCCAAAAGTTATGTTCTGCGCTATGCCTCGAATAGTTGTTTGACCGCTGCTAAAATCCCAGGCTATTTCTTGTATGTGTAGATCTCCAGATATCCAGTCAGAAAATTGTACCCGTTGCCCTGGGAAAATTGTGCTGTCGATTCCTTCGCCGTCGATTGTGTAAACTATCTGTATTCTGTCCCAGTCCAAAAAAAGATCCTTCTTTTTTGTCAGTGCTGTTGTTATAGCACTGGCATTCAAATCAAATGCCTGTACTGTTTCAGTTGTGCCAACATCTATACCGGTTGTAACTTCCGTTTTTGTCTCTAGATTCAAAACGCTTTGAGGGCTTGCAATTGCTATTCGTTGAATCCAGTTACTAGCAAAAGAGAATAAAACATCTTTTGTTAGATAGCTTACGCCCTCATCCCTATTGATTGAATATTGATCGAGTGATTTGCTGCTGCTGTATTGCTCTTTGTCGATCAAATACATTAATTTTGCTGCTCGATCAAAAATAAATATATGCTCGTGATATGCACAAATACCCTTTAGAACATCGAGTATTTTTTGCTGTGTTGTGAATCCGTAATTTATTGCAGCGGTTGCGCTTGAATGCTCTTTACTGAATCCATAATACCCCTGAAGAGTCACCGTGTTCCCTGCCGACTCATCTATTAGCGTACCAGTCACGACAACATAATAACCGGATGCATCTACGGAACTGATTCTATAATATCCATCGTTTGAAGTGCTTCCGGATATCTCTATTCTCTGCCCTGTAATGTCTGTATCTGCTCCGGCAAATCCTAAAAATATCGGGCTTGTGGAGCTTATACGCTGATTTGATGCTGTAAAGCTTATGGTGTTATTGATTAGCTTTTGATCTCTGACTTGTACGAGTCCCGACAATGTTTCGGCTAAAGTCTCAAGCGTGTTGTATTCGCCTTGAATATCTATCGAGATCTCGTTAACTGGTGCTAGTCCTTGCAAAGTAAAATTAAAAGCAGTTGATTCGAAGTCATCGTATGCCGGATTTCTTGCGCCGTGATGTGACCAATCTGTATTATTTGTATTTGCTCCTGTCGGACTCATCGTTGCTGTGCCGGCGTTATTAGTTCTTTTGTATTGATAGTCGCCGTAATTTATGTCCTGTGGATATGTGTATGTAGTCGTAACATTTTCAAAGCCTCGATACTGTGCGCCTTCGTACACTGCGGTTAAAGTCGTACCACCCGTGTAATATTCAAAATTATTATCGTCTTGCAAAAGGGGGCTGAAGTTATTTAATGTTCCTATGACTTTGGGAAGTACTCGCCCTTGAGTAAAAGAACTAGGATTATTTATATCTTGCGCAGGGTCTAGCCAGTCAGAATCATAAATATCTGATTTAAGCTGAAAGACTATCGAAAGCTCGTCAAGATCTCGAATGATCCCTTTTACATTATCAAATAAAAGAAAACTGTCAAATTTAACGTAGAATTCAAATAGTTTTGTTTTATCGGACAAGTCGAAAACAGTCTGACCGTCTTCGCCTAACAAGCCTTTACGCTTTAGCGTTACCGTTCCATCGTTCAGCTTAACAAATCCCGAATCTTCGGTATAACTCACTTCACCGAAGTTGATAATTCCACAAAAAAAGTACTGTGTTGTTCCTCTCTGGTCGGAGTAATAACCGTCTGGATCGGAAAAGAATTCAATCTTTTGAATAGTTATTTCGAGCCCTGCTGACTGTGTTGTTAGTGCTGCGCCGTCCACTACTAAAGCCGATGATGAAGCGGTTACAATCTTACGTTGCACGTCATTAGCTGCGTTTAAGCTTCCCTTAATAACTATCTTGTCGCCGACATTAAAACCGGAAAAATCGTTTGCACTTGTAGCAATGCTATTGCCCGAAAAGCTGATAGTCGAGCTAGTATAAAAGTCCTGCTTACATTCTAAATGTATCATGCGCTCAAGCCTCGGTATCTTTGCAATTCTTCGCTGACTTTTCTGGCGTTTAGATATACTGTAGGATCTCTTTGGTCTCTTAGCTGCTCAAGGATTAAAGATAATAATTCAATCGTTCGTGCTGTGTCATAGCTCGGAGCCTCTGACATTGGAGCACCGTATTTGCTGCTTGCTCCTGTGCTGCTCAAATAGCTTCTGACTGCCGGTGCATCGTCTTGTCTTATTACCATCTCGCCCCTGTGCAACATTGCCGGTTGTACGCTGCCGTTGATGTTCCATGCTCCTTGTGCGAATGGTCTGTCTGTGATACCTAGTTGCTGAGTTTTACCACCTGCAAAATAATCATATATATATCTGGTGGTTTCTGTCGTTCTTCTGCTGTCGTAAATATTAGAGCCCAGAGTATTAGATATCTCTTCGCCAAGTTCATTTTTTGTTATTGTCCCAACGAGCGCACCAGAAGAATTATAAAAACTTTTTATCGTTCCGGCTGCTCTTTTTATATACGCCTCTTGTCCTCCTGTTGCTATTTTAATGTCACCATCTCCGGCAACAATAGACTGAAGTATTCCACCGGCTTGAGTCAATCCTTGAAGTCTTCCGTTTGTTTCTATGTATTGACCAAATGTTTCTATTTGTTCAAGTTCTAACTTCTTTTGTGTGTATTCGTCTTTTTCCTGATTTAACGCCACTTTTAATGCGTTAGAATCTGCGAGTATTTTACTAAAAATTTGTTCTGTATTTCCTGCTATTGCTGCTAGATTTTCATTTGCTACAGATATTGGATTCGTTGTGGATACAAGCGTATTGGATAAGTCTGTCGTCTCTTTCTTAGTTTCTTTTGTAGCTGTCGAGTTTTCGTCAAGCTGAGTTTCTAAACTTGCGAGAGTTTCGGCAAAGCTGCCGGTTTTTGTTGTTGCTGTGTCGTTTGTTGTGTTTAGCGTTGTTGTTGCGGAACTTAAATTTGTTGTAGATGTTTTTAATGTATCTGTGTCTGTTGTAAGTGTAGATGTTGCAGTTTCTAAGCCTGCAAAGCTTGTTTTTAACTTGTTTAAGTTTTCCTCAAAAGTTGTCGGGTCTGCTGCTGCCATTGCAGTTACTAAATTAGCTGCAAGGTCGTCAAATTCTTTTTTAACATCGTTTTGCATTGACTGATAATTTGCATCAGTTCCGAAAACTGTTTGCGCTTGCTCTAAGAATGTCTTACTAACATTACTGAATTGTGCAATCAGTTCTTGATCGGCTTTTGTGATTTCGGAAAAATCAATATTGTCGATTGCTGTGCTAGTTGCGTCGAATTGCTGTTTTAGTAGTTCAAACTTCTCGACTGGTATAGCTCCAGAAATATCACCAACTGTTAAAGCGTTCAAATCAGCTAGGACAGAATCTAATATTCCACCGATCCCTTCCGCTCCGCTTTTCTGTTGGTTCAATGCGGATTGCTGCTGCGCTGCTATTTGTGTCTGTAATCGGTCAACCGCTTGCACTTGAGCGAAATATTGCTCTGATAACTTGATTCGCTCCTCGAGCTGCCCTTCGTTGAGGCTTGCAAGCTCTACCGACAAATTGCGTAGCTCTTGCTGAGCGTCTGCAAGCTTGATATCTAGCGAAACATCTTTAGTTATAAAATCGGTGATCTGCTCCGATAGTCGCTCGTAGCGTGTTAATAAGCTTCCTAAGTTTGCGCTTGCTCTAGTGCTTTGCTGCACACCTCCACCAAAACCGCCGAAGCTCATAGGCTGCGCTGTCTGTGTGGCTCTTGGCCTCGCTGCTTGCGTGACTATTGAAAAGCCTTGTGACTTAACATAGTCTGACCAGTCGCTCCCGAAGCTTGAACCGGCAGGGAATCGGCTTGCTCTTTCTGCTGCCTCTGCTGCTTGCGCTTGGGCTTGTGCTTGTTGGTTAATTGCTTGAGTTGCTCTACCTGTTGCGACTTCTTGCTGTCTTTGAGCTTCGCTGACTTTTCTAAGTGCTTCGGTTGTGTCGTCGGTTCTTTCTTTCAGTTCTCTTGTTTTGTTTGTTTGATCGTCTTTTGCATCGTTAGATTCTTGTATATCTCTTGTCTGTACTTTGATTTGTTTATTAACTTCTTGCAGACTTTGAGAAAGACCAAGATTTGATTCGGCTTGTTTTTTATTGTCGTTAGTTCTGATTCTTGCAAGCCTGTCTATTTGGTCAAAACCTCTTGCTAAATCGTCTAAGTTTTCCTTTGCACCTGTAAAAATCCCTATAGTATTTTCGATCTGAGTTTTGACAGCAGAGCCAAAATTTTGAGCAGCTTTCAAAAAATCGCCCGATGCTAAACTTATATAAGCATCTGAATATAAACCAAAAACCTCACTTAGTTTTCTAATTTTGACGCTTATTAATTCAAGGCTTTTCGTTAAAGTTAATGCACTTTTGCCGACAAAAGCAAAAGCAGAAACTAAACCGTTCGATTGCTTCTGTAGCGTTTCTTGATCCTTAGCTACTGCAAAAGTAGCGGATCCAATGTTTATCATATTCTCTATGACAAACTGAGCAATATTCACAACAGCTCTAAAACTCTGCTCATTAGCTTGGATGCTTTCGGTCAATCCGTCGATGAACATTTTTAGATCATCTCTGATTAAATCTTCGAAAATACTAATCCGAATACCTTCAACCGCAGAGCTTAATTTAGTAAAAGATCCCTGCAAGGTATCCATCTGCTTTTTAGCTATCTCATCTGCAACGTCACCCACGTTTTTTAACTGGTGCGCCATTTCTTCAACTGCTGCGATTCCGCCGGACTGTTGCAAAGTCAATAATGCGCCTCCGGCCTCAGTGCCGAAAATTGCAATCATGTCTTTGCTGCTTGCGCCTGCATTCTCTAAATCTCTGAGAGTTTCAACCAGATTTTGACCGACTTCGACATTCAAACTTTTAAGCGTATCCGCTGCTTTTTTCGTCGGGTCGATAAGTGTTGCCATCGCTTGACGCAAAGCTGTACCGGCTCGAGTGCCAGAAACTCCGGCATTACCAAAGATCCCTAGAAAACCGTTTAGCTGTTCAAAACTTACGCCGGTAGTCGCTGCAATACCACCTGCATAACTTATCGAACTAGCCAAGCTTTCGAGCGTTGTATTGCTACTTGTAAAAGTCTCGACTAAAACATTGTTGACATGGCTAAGATCTGAGACTTGCTTACCCATCGAACTCATGACATTTGTAACAATGTCGGCTGATTCTCCGAGAGATACGCCGGAAGCAGCCGATAATTGCAGAACTTTCGGCAAGGCTGCAATGCTTTGCTGAGCTTTGAAACCGGCTCGGCTCATCGCTTCAAGTGCTGATGCTGCTTCTGTTGCGCTGAATTGGGTTGTTTTGCCCATCTCTTTAGCTGCTGCGCTTAATGCTTTTTGCTGCTCCGCTGTAGCTTTAGATACTGCGCCAACCTTGGCCATTTGCTGCTCAAAGCTTGCGCCAACTGTTACAGACTGTTTAAGCTGATCGGTTAGAAAATTCGCAGCTTTGGAAAGTGCTGCAAAAGCTATCTGGCTTTTGAGCATAGCTCCGGCCATGCTTTCGCCTGATTTTGTGACTTTGCCGGAACTTTTGGAAACGTCCAAAAGGGCTTTTTCTAGATTTTTAGCGTTTCGTACTGCGCTACTTGTGTCTAAACCTATTCCAAAGACTTCGATATCTGCCATGCTTTTAACCTCGGTCGAAATTCCTGTACAGATTTTCGATGCATAAAACTATTCGGCGTGTCTCCGGTCTATACAATATTTTAACATCTTCACAACAAGTTTTGACAGTTTCTAGTCGCACCTTGCCGGCTCCGTCCCAACTCTGACACAAGTGCCAAAGATCTAAAAACTTGTTAGACCAAAAGCAAAGATTGCCTTCGGCTTCTTCTAACTCGTCAAGTTCCTTAGGTCTAGGCTTTCCTAGAACCTTATTATATTTTTCGGCTTCTTTTAGTTCTCTGTAGCGTCCTGCAACGCCGAATTGAACTGTGCAAAACGCCGTTACTTTTTTTCGATTGCTTCAAAATCAAGCTCGCAAGATTCTTTCCAGAAGCTTTGATCGAAAAGACGAGAGAATACAAATGCATGAAAAATTGAGTTCTTCATAAACTCGGAAGCGTTTTTTTGGCTGAAAGGGATCTTTTTACCTTTGTATTTCAATCCGTCCCAGTTGCAAACAAGATGCTTTGATACAGCTTCTAAAATATCGTTTGTCTTTTGCTGTTGGTCTTTTTCGCTTTTGATGATCTCAACTCTTGCGTCGATAAACTCGGGCGATGTGTCGGGATTTCTCAACTCGATCCATGCTTTTGTTTTTTGCTCTGTAAAATCTTCGAAAGTAAATTTTTTAAGTTTTGCTATGTGCTCTGAAAATTCCATTGTGTGTCTCCATGTAAAAAGCTAGCTTTCATCCAAAGCGGAGACACGTACTGCTCCAGAATCCGGCTAGCTAGTTGTTAGTTTGTTATTATGCGTTCAAAACGTGAATGATGCAGTTTGTTCCTAATGCTGTGTTTTTCTCACTTTTGAATGGGATGTTTTGTAACAGTGCCCCATCATCGGCTCTTTTTACAAGCTCCTGATCTGCTTTTGCTTGAGGAACGTGTACAGCAATTACATTGCCCGAAACATCAGCCATGAAAAACACAATCGGGAAAGTTGAACCGTTCCGAATGCTTGTTAATATCGGCTGAATAGTTTTACAAAAGTATGGGGTAATCGTTCCGGTAACATCTCTTGAACCCTCGACTAAATTAGTCGCTTCGTCGTCGCCTATGCAATTAGTCGGCGATAGGTTACTAGTCAAAGATAAATTCCCTGCGGTGATGCAATGTTGATCTCCATCTAGTGTCATGTATCCCAAGTTGTTTTCCATTTTTTGACCGCTTCCGGCATCAGAACCAGGGCGATAGAAAAATACTTTGTCAGCATCTGCAATGTCATCCTGCAAAGTAGGGGAAACAGTAACAGTACCGGCAGCAAAAGAGCTTACTGTGTAGCGTGTATTTGTTGCGTCTCCTGCTATGTGCATAATGTCACCGGCCTGTGGATCTGTAGTTCCTCCGGTGATTGCGATAGTTGTGTCTGGTGCTGTTTGCGCTCCGTCAATTACCCAATCGTAAGGCCCTACGACTCCATCATTTGCAAATGTGTTATTAAGTCCTAGAAATTCAAAGCTAAGACCTGGGGCTCCGCCTGGAGCTACGTCTAAAGACATTGTATTAACTTGCTCACCTGATAAGCGAATAAAAGATCCTTCGGTGTTCAC
>Ga0213859_10000934_pt1 | contig 13237 bp, 14 predicted proteins | sample PICome_2_FD_160133 | JGI IMG/M metagenome (GOLD analysis project Ga0213859, IMG submission 160133) | Coastal seawater microbial communities near Pivers Island, North Carolina, United States - PICO304 | ecosystem: Environmental > Aquatic > Marine > Coastal | place: USA: North Carolina... | reverse complement strand
GCTTTTGATGGTGCCTGAGTTGTCAGACCATTACCAGCAGCGGCTCTTCCCGATAGGGGAGAAAATGCAGAACCCTTTTCTCTCTTAACTGCGTCTGACTTTTGATCAATAGACACTCTTTCATTCGTTGGTCCTTTCAAGTGTCTTTGAAGAGCACCAAAGATAACAGGTTGTTGACCTTCCTCGCCATCTAGAAAGAAACCAAATACAGTCTCTCCACCCACCATTCTAGAACTATCACCTAGGCACGCTTGTCCAGCACCACTGGTAGCTGGAACCATAACGTGTGCCCAGGGTAAGTCCTTTTCTGCTAACTCTTCTTCATTGAATGGGTGGTATCCAATGATTCTTACTTTACATCTGAAAGGCCAACCTTCTTCTACGTCTGTAGCACCGTCACGCCAAAACTTTGGATGGGCAACTTTACCAATCCACCAAACAAATCCGTCGCGACCAACGAAATTAGATTGTAATAAGGCGTGATCAATCATTTGTTATCAGTCGTCGTAGATTAGGCATTCGGGTTCTGAAGGATTCGCATCACAATACAATTCCAAAGGTGTGGGATCATGATGGTCGTCTGGATGTCTCTCAGCATATGCTTCGAGTTCTTTAAGTTCTTCTTCAGTATGTCTACGGGCTTGTGGGGAAATCGTAGGATTTTCTAGAATCTCCTTGTCGGCCTGAATGTGAGCTTCGATGTTTTCCATGATAGTTACCGTTAGGTTATAGGGAAAGTCCGTAACAGTCTCTGATGAGGTTCAGCGCAGTAATGTTATTACCACCCGCTTTTTCAAAATGATGTCTTAGACTTCGGATGAGATAGTATCCACTGTGAGTTGTATTTGCTTCCTTTTTGTCCCCACGGTCGGCAGGTCCAGTGGAAGGCAATACAACCTTTATTATATCACCAACTCTCAGATTGACATTGCATGGTACTACAATATTTAGTGACTGTAAGAACATCAAATTATAACGAGAGAAAGACTTTGCCATGTCCGTATTATCTCTACCACTACCAGCAGCAAGATTACTTTCTCCACCAAACATCCCCTGATCACCAATCCTAACCATTACTCTGGATTGTTTGTCTGGTAGATCGTCTCCAGGAATGGGAATAAAGTCACCCAGATCAGCTTCGACTGATTGGGTCATTGTGTACTTAATGGCATCAAACTCCCAGTCGTATGGATTGAAGAAGTATGTAAGATTGGAGTACATACCCACTCTCATGTTCTTAAACAGATCGACGTTCTTGTCGAATCCATAGTGAATAATCTTATAACTTGTTCCGCCTTCTTTCTGTTCACCAGTATATTCGTAAACTGGAATATCTTTTTCGTCAGCAGACAATGGACTAATTGTCTTAGATACTAGACTATCAATAGACCTGAAATGGAATCCATCATAGTTCTCATAGAACATGAACCCAGCAGAACCTCTAGACTCTGCAGTGGTTCCTTTACCAGATTCACCACTAACACCCTGTCTCTGAGATATTGCTTTTGGTCCTAACCACGTACAAACATGGAATGGTTTCTTCTGGTTACCATAGAATCCATAAGAATTTGCAGTGTCCTCAATAGTTCCCATTCTCTTGGATTCTTCTCCTTTAAGACCAAGAGTATCTTCTAGGATAGCTTTTACATGATCACTAATTTTTAGTTTCTTGTAAATTCCTCTACATCTTGTTGCTTCATTGTCCAAGTTCTGTTTAGTAGTACATTCTAAGGTGAATCTTTCTGCACTCTCACTACTTACTAATCCCTCAACACTATTGACATAGAATGGAACTCTGTCTCCGTCGCCATCGAAAACAAAGTCACCAAAAGCAGTTCCAACTACAAGATCTACTCTTTCATATCCCCTCAGATTCATATTGGAGGCAAAATTAGCAGTGTCGAGGATCTGCACCCTACAGGAGATGGATGGAGAAAGAAGATCTTCAAAGTAATCAAGAGCTACAATAGCACTCTCACAATTTACTGCTTTATTCTCTTCACTCAGTCCAGATGGAGTGATTAGAAATTTCTTGAAAGAAACATTTTGTATTGACTGTGGTAGTTTATTTTCCGCCATTATGATCCAGACAATTGTGTTAGGAGAATATTTGAAGCAATTTGTGACATAGAAACACTAGGAGGCATAGCCATTTGCTGGGATTGTTGTTGTCCTCCCCCAGAAGTAACTATTATGGGTGGTTGTTTAGGAGTTTCTTGCATGATAATAGTATTATTTACCCCACCAGCAGGAGCACCCCTATCGGATCTATTGTATGAAGGATATTGTTCTGGTGCTCTTGGTACTGCAGAGGTTTCAGCGGCAGCAATTCTAGATTCATATTCTGATTTTGCCTCTGCTTTTATCTGTTCAATCTCTTCTCTATTTGACTTAAGTTGTTCTTGGATCTTAGCAACAAAATACTCTGTTGCTTTTTGGGATCCAAGTTCGACACGTTGTCCACTCGTATTAAAGACTTTATCTACTTTCAAAATTCCACCCATTTCATGACCTCTAACAAAGGTGCCAGCGTCAGTCTTATATCTTGCACCGCTGCCTTGACCCTTCGATCTGAGGAAATCTTGGAAGTTATATAACTGTTTAGACAACTTATCATTTTTGTCAATTAGTTGTCTAACCTTCTCATTCCTAACATCATCAGATGCCAATATCTCAGCAATAGATTTTTCATTAATGATAGGAGTCTGTGGTTGTGCAGTAGTAGCAGTTTGTTGTCTCCTAAGAATTTCAGCTGGTGATGATGGGTTATCATCTGGACTACCCTGTCCGTTTTCTTTTGCTTTTGAATTGAATAGGGTTTTTGCTTGTTCTATTGGTAAAGGTGCATCTAACTTTGTCTGACCAAGACCAGCAGTTGCTGGGTCTACTGGACTGTTGTTTTGATATAACTCAAAGTGCAAGTGGGTGTTTTGTCCAGCATCAGCCAGAGTAGCGATCTGTTGTCCACCATAGACAACATCACCAATAGAAACCGAAGGATTGACATGATAATACCTAGTTTTCAAACCATTACCATGGTCAACATAAACTTCACCGTTATATCCAGCTGCAACTGAATCAATAACACTACCAGTCTTATATGCGACTACTGGACTTCCAGCATCAATGTTTGGACCAGCAAAATCTTGTCCAAGGTGTTGTCTTCTACCTCCTTCCCTAGAAGCACCAAATTCCTGTCCTTTTTGACCAATCGTTCCATTAGGCAATGGCCAAAAAGTATCTCCAGAAATTTTTCCTTGATATGGAGTTCCTCTTTCTTTTGGTCTTGGATATTCAAGATCTTGTTGTAATGCTACGAGTATCCCAGAACCACTTTTCAATTTTATGGGTTCTCCACGAGTGAAGAAAACATTTTCAAACTTTTGTATAGAAGACTTAAAGGATTCAATATCTAGTTTTTTCTCTTGTGTTTTTGATTTCAAATCCTGTTGTTGTGCAAGAGTCAATTCTCCTTGCCACTCAGCATCTCCCTCTAAGAATGTTGGTGTAGTTGGAGTTGTTCCTCTACCATCATTGGCAAATGTATATGACTTTGTTCTACCATACTTTGTGAAATAAAGAAGTTCATCATATTTCGCACCTTTACCTTGAATATTACGTTCAAACCAGTTAAGTTTATTTTTCTCTCTCAGAAGTTGTTGATACTTCTCCATTCTTGTACCAGGAGCATCATAAACATCCTTCTCTGAAGCATTAATTACATCAATGCCCATATGTTTTTGGGCAAAGTCTGGCAACCATGCAGGTGCAGTGAAAAGAGTTACACCAGCAGAAACTGCGTTCAATGCTTTAGGAATTTTCATCCCAGGTTTCCAGTTACCCATCCCAGATTTGTTCGCAGTCTGGACGTTAAGTAACTTTTTTAGTTCCCTCTTACTGGGTAACTTTAGGGTTTCTAATTTTTTGGTATTCCTATTAAGGATTTCCGTCAATCTCTTGATAGATTCCTTCGAATCCTTGACGCTACCCTGAGTAGCATTTTCTATTCTTAGTGCGGATATGGTTGACTTCATGATGCATCAACTACGTTATATACGATCTTCGAATGCATGATATGAATGTCTTCTTTCATAGCTAATATGAAAGGAACTTGAACACCTGCTGCTTTTGGTCCCTCTTGAATATTGGGTGGTCGTTGTTGTCCAGATGGAACTGGAATGACAGTTACATTGCCTTGTGGATCTGTATATGCATATGTTTCTCCCTCCATACTGGTCGGATCTTTTGCAATCTGTTCTGCAAGAGCTCCCAATCCTTCTACTGATTCTGCAGAAGCAATGGATGACTGGTCTGGATCAATAACTGGAGACTCAATCTCACTACCTGGTGCAACTGGTGGTTTGACCTTGGTTTTCCCACCCATTTGTTCAAATCTCTCAAATGAGCCTCGAAGAGAACGTTGTGCTTCTTCAATATCCTCAGGTTGAACTTTACTGTTAGCTGACCAAGCACTAACTCCTTGGGTTCTATACAATTCAATAGCGAATCTTGCATTTACTGCTGGATTGCGAAGTTGATCTGGATTAGTGATACCCAATTTCTTAGCAATAGGTCCATCTTTATGTGCTTTCCAGTTAATCTGGTAAAGTCCAATAGAATATTCGTTTTCTTTATTTGGATCGAGACCAGATTTAACTGTATCAATATTTGGATCTCCACCAGACTCATACTTCATGTTGGCAGAAAGTTTAACTGCCTCATCATCAGTTGCTCCCAGACCCTTAAGTAGAGCAACACTATCTGGGATACCAAACTTTTTAGTTTTGATATCCTGTTTTTCCATGTTAAGATCTCCACCACCAGGGGTTTTAGATCCTGCCATTGCAGTTACTGGCTGGGCAACGGAAACTGCAGAAGCTCCTTTTTTGTCATCGCCAAGTTCACCCTCTTCTTTCTGTTTTAGTAAAGCATCAAGAAGTTTGTTGAATTTTTTAATTGACTTATTGAATACATCTAACTCTTCAACTGTCAACTGTCCAGGAATATCTTTTGTAGTTCCCTCCTGCATTGGTTGTACAGTCGATTTCTGACCCCCACTAGGTCTCAACTGATCAACTGGAACACTTTGATCAATCGGTTCTTCTGCTCTTGCTTTCTTCATGGCTTCAGTAGCCATGTAAGTTGAAGCGACTGCCATCATAGGCATCGCCAAACTAAGAAGATTCTTGAGTCCAAAAGCAGGTGATCCTCCCTGACCACCTTTCAGTAATTTTTTGATTAATTTTGTAAATGTCTTACTAGCCTCTGTAACAAAGTCGAATACTCTATTGAGAGGAGTAATAATTGACTGAATTGCTTGAGCAAGTTGTTCTAACTCTCTTACACCACCACTGAATACCTTATTAAGGAGAGCTCCAGGATCAAAAGTATTGAGATGTTGTTCAACCTTATTTGAAATTCTTGGGACTAGGTTCTGCATTCTAGCAGTAACTAGTCTATTAATTACTGTAGTCTTTGGTGTAGTATCATCTAAACCACCAACAGACTGAGAAATATTTTTAATCGACCCAATAAGAGGTGATGGTGCAGGTCTTACTCTACTAGCACCTATCTGACCACCTATTCCTCTTTCTCCAATAGAAGAAAACCCACCACGGAGTGCAGGAGACCTGCTGAACATTGGTGTTCTTGGTCTAGCAGCACCAAATCCTCCCCTACCAGAAAGTGCTGGGGATTGACTAAAGGGTCTACCTAATCTTCTTCTGTCAGGAAAGTATCTAGCCATTTGCAGCTGCGGCTCTTTGTTGTGCCCTTAGGTTCTCTTCTTCAATGTGTTGTTTTAGAAGACCAACATAGATATCTCTCTCCCAGGGAACCATGTTTTCAACTTCGGTTAATGAGTATTTATGGAACTGCATTAAAGCGAAATTGATTCTAAAATATGCCTCAAGATTAATATGAGACATACTCAACCGAAAAAATCTGTTAATCCCTCAAGAACTACAGAGTTTTCGTTTCCCGTGTTGGGGTTGGTTACAGTGATTGTATGAGTCAACTTTGGCATAGTTTGGAAGAACTTTTCAATTCTATTGAATTGTTCAGAGGTAAGACTCTCAATCCATTCTCTGAGTTCTTTCTTCGTACAATCAGAAGCAGCCCACATCTCTTCTTCATCAAAGACCATCTCAATGCAAGAAGCAATGATACCGAAAGTACCTTCAATATCATTATTGTCTGCATTTTCACCAAAACTACTCTCAACAAACTGTTGAAGAGAAGGATACTTCATTCTCAGTGTATAATCACCTAGACTAATATCCGTGCTGTGTTCTGGGTCTTTTTCAACAACAATATCATCAATGTATACAGTTACTGGAACTGTAGTTTTTCCATCATCACCACAAGTAACGATAAGATCAATACTTTCCCCAACAGATTTGCCCCTGATGTTTAGGAACAAATATTCAATATCAAAACTAGGAAGTTCTTCTACCTTAACACCTCTAGTGAGAATACAATCTTTCAGAACCTGTTTGATTGCATTAGTAATTTGTTTGGGATCTTTGCTTTCTAGAGCAAGAATCAATACCTTCTCTTCACGTACAAGAAATGGTCTATACTTAACTGTTTTACCAGTGGAAGGTAGAGTCAACTCATGTTGAGAAGTACTAATTTTTGGTAAAGGCATGATATGTTATCAAGTCATTCGTATTATTTAGTTAGGTATTTGTAGCTCCTTTATCAGTACCAGTTTTAGGGTTAGTATTATTGACAAGGGTTCCACCAGTCTGAGTCTCGGTTCCTCCAGTTCCAGCACCATTTGTATCTAATAGACCACTTGTTGCTGGTGCGAAATTTCCTTCTTCCTGACCATTTAAACTTCCACCACCAATGTGAGAAATATAATATCTGTCATACTTAAATTCAACTCCAACTTGAAGAATTTGAGCACCTTGATACGATAATGGAATTGATTTGAGAGTAACAGGGAAAGCGTTGACAAATGTATATTCTATAGATTGTTTAATATCTCTTTCAAACTTAATAATGGATATCTCTCTTTTATAATAAGCTGGATATCTAAATCTATGATATGAATTATTTGTCTTACTGTCACCATAACCAGCTGGTTGTCCGCTTTTTGGTGTTCCTTTATCTCCGTAATAGACTGGGTTAGTGAAGTTGATCCACTCTTGAAATAATCTCAATACTTGATAGTCAGAAGAGACATAAAAAGACATCGCCATGTCTGTGTATTCCCTTCTCATTGGAAAAGATTCCAAAATACCCTGTCTACTTCCAACTTCCTGATAAGTACTGAATGTTGTACCAGGAATCATGGCTTCAGCACAAAGAAAATCATATCTTTGTGGGGTTGTTTTTTGAAAAACTCCAGCACTCGTCAGCCAGGCATCCAAATTAGCTCCTGCAGATTTTTCTTTTCCAGAGTTAGCTAACTTTAATGATACTTTATATGTATTCGATAGTGCTGGAGAAGCAATATTCTCTTGAAAGGAATTATTGGCTAAATTTCTCTTTCTTCCACCAGGACCAAAAGCAATATCAGACTGTAAGGATGCGAGGTTTGACATCTAAATATTTTTAGTGCTTTATATACTATGTATATGTCTTATCAGGGAAAGTATCGTCCAGAACATCCAAAGAAATATAAAGGTAACCCTGCGAACATTGTTTACAGGTCTCTTTGGGAAAGAAAGTTCATGAGATATTGTGATCTGAATGAGAGTGTATACCAGTGGCAGTCTGAAGAGTTCTTCATTCCATACAAATCACCCATTGACAATAAGTATCACCGATACTTCCCAGACTTCTTTGTGAAATATAAAGACAGAACTGGCAAGATTCGAACTATGGTTATTGAAGTGAAACCTAAAAAACAATGTCAAGAACCGCCACGTAATCCAAAAAGAAGAACTAAAGCATGGGCAGAAAGTGTTAAGACTTGGGTAATCAATCAAGCAAAGTGGGAAGCAGCAGCGGAATACTGTGCTGATCGTAATTATGAATTCAAGATCATGACAGAAGACGATCTAGGAATCAAATGATCATAGAAGAAATTGTAAAAGAAGCTGGTAAGAGAAAGAGAAGTGGTGATTGGTATATCAATGCACTAGAAGATAAACTAGCACCACTACAAGATCCAGATATTAGTACAAGTGATACTGGGTGGGTTGAAGTCGGAGACTTACTATTCTTTTCCTATGGTGCAAAGTTTCCTGATAGGTATCCATTCTGGGACACTCAACCACTGGCATTTGTAATTGAATTCCAAAGAGATGGGTTCCTGGGAGCAAATTTACATTATGTCAATCCTAGTCATCGTGATGCGGTTGCAAGAAGCCTCATAAATAAAGGGAGTGGGGTAGTAGTACCCAGAAATACTATTCATCGATATTTGTATAGTGGAATGGGTAACCCATATAAAGTCCCCGATGATGAGGATTGGGCCAACATCTCGTTATTACCAACTGAAAAGTTTATTGATAACAGGGGAATGAAGTTCCCTAAGCACAAAGCTTGGAGTTATAAAAAGTAATGGCTGAGAAAAAGATTTCACTAGGAACTAAAGGTAACGGGGATCCATTCGTCATTACCCAAGATATTGATGGTAAAACTCAAAACTATCTGTTCTTCTATGATCTCAATGGGAAGAAAGGAAATCTGTTTCCAGTAGATGCTGATGGAAACAAGATTGCTGGTGGTCAACCCATCTGGACCGATGGTCAATGGTTATCGGCAAATATCAAAGATACTGCACTGACAGATGATGTCCTTAATGGATATAATGATCAGTTGAAGAGTCAACTTATAAAAACCCTAAAGAAAATAAGTGGTGCTAAGACTGCTGGAGTTAAAACAAAAGCGGCTGCAAAAATACCAGCCTGGGCAGAACAACCATCTGTGTTACCACAAGCCCCTTCTGGTCAAGAACCAGAAGCAAATAAAGAACCAAATCCATCTCCATCAGGAGATCCATCCTCACAAGGAAATCAAAATCCAGTAAATACTAATTTTGCAAATCCAGTAGGAAGCATTACAGCCGTATGGCAAGCAATTACGGATCCTTATACTGTGATTACCAAACAAGGTGTTGGTGGCGATAAGTATAACTTTGCAGGAGATAAATTAAAAGGACATTTAGTATATCCACAAGATTTAAGTGGTATGCAAGATACTTTACAAATCGAGTGTTTTTCATATAAACCACCTTATGCAGAATCTTTTGGATTTACAAAAAATTCAAACAAATATCAACAATTTGTTGAAAATTTTGGTGGTGGTCTCAAAAGAAGAGGTGCATTAAAAGAAAGACTGGGAAAAATTATTCTCCCAATGCCTAGAGATGTTAGAGATTCAAATGCAGTTACATGGCAAGAAGATGGTCTCAATAACCTAAGTGCTGCAGCTTTAGGATATGTCTCTCAAAATGCAGGCACAATGCTAGGTGCAATGGCAGCTGGAACCATAATTAATGGATTGACTGGAATAGGTGGATTGGGAAACCTAGCAAATAAAGCTATGTTTTACGGATCATTACTGGGAGCCAGTCAAAATGGTACAGCTCAATCTGTTATTGCTCCTGCAATCACCAGTATGTTATCTGGACAGTTGGGTGTAGATATATCTCCAGAAACTATTTTATCTAGAGTTGGTGGTATTGTTCAAAACTCAAACACAGAACTTTTGTTTAGAGGAGTTCAAACCAGAAGCTTCCAATTCAAATATAGAATGACTGCTAGAGGTCCAGAAGAAGCACAGATTATAAGAAGCATCATTAGATATCTAAAACAATGGTCTTCTGCGAAAAAAATAGCAAAACTTGCAAGTGGTGCTGCTTTAGCGGGAGATCCATCATTTTTCCTAGGAACTCCAAACGTATTCAGACTTAGGTATGTTACTAATGATCTAGGGTTTGGAGGAGGACAAGATATTGCTGGTGTAAATAAGTTCAAAACTTGTGCATTAACACAAATATCGACAAATTATTCTCCAGATGGAGAATGGAATGCATTTGAAGGCGGTCAACCAGTTTCTGTTGAAATTGAAATGCGATTTGCAGAACTAGAACCAATTTACAATACAGATTACCAAGAAGGTGTAACTGATGACAGAGCTGGTGGTATAAATCCAGGCCTACAAAGTCAGTTTGGTGTAAAAGAATACGAGGTAGGTTACTAAAATGGCAGGTTATTTCTCTTATTTTCCAAATTTCGATTACGTCTCTAGAATTCCTGATGGAGCTTCTAGTGATGAGGTCATTCCAGTAAAAAATATTTTCAGAAGACCAAGACTTCGTGATGACCTTGCATCAGTTATTACCGCCTTTCATGATTATATTATTGAAGGCGATGAGAGACCAGATCAAGTTTCAAACAGAATATATGGAGATTCCAGATACGATTGGGTTGTTCTTCTATCAAACAATATAACCAACGTCAGAGATGAATGGCCACTAGAATCTCTTGTATTTGAAAAGTATTGTCTATCTAAGTATGGTAGTCACGAAGCATTGGGAGAAGTACATCACTACGAGACGACAGAGTTAAGAGACACATACAATAGACTTGTGCTTCCCCAAAGATTACAAGTAGACTCCGATTTTACTTTCAATGTGATTGAATTTAATGACAAAAAACAAGAGGAAGTTACTTATGGTGTAACTCCCTCTTCTAATGATTTAACTTATGATCAACAAGGAAATGCTAAAGATAGTAATGGAAATGTAGTTCGTAATTCAAAGGTACTTCCTATTAGTAATTACGAACATGAAGTTGAACTAAATGATGCTAAGAGAAGAATTAGGATATTGGATGTCAATTTCTTACCAACAGTTATTGATGATGTGAAGAGAATTATGAAATATAAGAAGTCTTCTCAGTTTATCAATACTGTATTGAAAGAATCATACAATCCAAGACTATCCTAATCAATAAATCCTTCTTCTTTTAGCCACTTTTCAGTGAGAGGAGTCGGATCATAGTCTGTCCACATGGTTCCAGCGGCACAAGACTCCAGTGCTTCCATAGTCATCTTCTCAGTACGTCCTGCCCAAGATGCCTCTGCCTCCCAAGGGCGTGAGTGAGGTGGATAGGTGCGTTCTACCATCTCACGGTACAACATAGGTACATCTTCTTCAGGATGAATAATCGCAATCATGGAGTTCTTAATGGAACCTGCCATACAATCCTGTGCAGCGTGCCAACCTTCATGACGCATAACAGACATCAACACACCAGGACGGCGCATGTAAGTCTTGTTCAGGAAGAAGTTATTACTCACGGTGTGATAGACACCACGGTGACCAACGGGAAAGTATTTTTCGTCCGCTAGAAACACATTAACGCCGACATGTTCCAGGGCAGTGAGCATTCTACTGAACTCGTCAGCAATAATAGTATAATCACTGTTGGGATGAGCATCAGCAATAGTATTGATACTTTTGACTCGTTCGACATCTTTGGTACACTCTCGGACTAACATGCATCCCATAGCGTCCATAGTGTAATAACCTTTAGTGATCTTACCCTCTGCAAGAACAGGGGAAGATAAAAAAAGGCTGGAGGCCGCAAAAGCAACCCCCAACTTTCTCAAGATCATATTCATTCCTCAGCGAGTTTTTGGAAATATGAAAGTGCGTCATCCTCATCTTCATCAGTAGTGGTTTGTTCCACCACAGGTGCCTTGGAGGATGCTGCGGATGCGAGACGGGTCAGTTCATCATCAACAGACTCACGACCAGAATCTTCATCATCCAGTTCTGGTTCAGGCTTACGGAGTTGTTGTTTGGCTCCCAGAACTGCGTCCAGTCGCTTCTTCAGATCATCGTAAGACTTGAATTGATCAGGAGCAGTAAACTCACTCAGATCATAGATCTTGTTGTAGATCTCTTCCATCTCATCGTCATCCTCAGACAGAGCAGAGGGACGTGCGAACTCAGAACTATCGTAGTTCCAGTAACCTGCAACGTTCTTGATCTTCAGTTTGAAGTTAGCACCCTTCCAGAAGTCAAAGGGGTTGATGGGTTCTTCATCATCAAACTCAGGTTGCATCGCTGCAGTGATCTTGTCAAAGATCTTCTTACCAAACTTGTAGAGAGCGACACGACCTTCGTTCTCAGGGTTGGCAGAGTCCTTCACAACATAGATGTTTGCGTAGTAAGACAGTTTACGCTTCTGCTTACGTGCAATTTCTTTGTCAGAATCGTTTCCACTGTTCCACAGACTGCGGTTCAGTTCACCAACGGGATCATCCTTACCAATAGTGGTCAGGGAGTTCTCGATGTACCAACCACCAGGACCTTGGAAGGCGTGACTCCAGACTTGAGTCCAGGGCAGCTCACAGTTAGCGTGTGCAGGAAGGAAACGAATAACGGCATAACCGTTACCTGCCTTGTCCACAGCAGGTTTCCAGAGGCGATCATCACTAGACCCACCGCCTTTTTCGTTCAGTTTCTCCACCTTCTTCATCAGTTTCTCGGTGAGAGAACCAGCGCGGGACTGTTTTTTAAGATCAGCAAAAGACATTTGTATTCTCCGTATTAGTTGTGTGTGTTGTGTGTTTTGGACGTATTGATTATAGACCGTTCAGGGATCCCTGTCAATGGTTTTTTCTAGTCGGTCTAGGGTTTCACCAAGTTTATCAAAGAAATCATTGATGTTTTCACCTTCTTTCATACCAAGCATCTGAGCAGATCCTATGATCTCCTCTTTCATTTCAATTGCTTTAGGGTCGTCTGTGAGATTAAGTCTGAAGATAAAGTTCTTCTGTTTTTCAATCAGTGACCGCATGACATCGATCTGTTCCTGTTGTTTTTCAGGTCCTTGAGCAACCATCATGCCAGACATCACATCTGTCATCAACTTTTCCTGCAAATCTTGAATCTCTTGTAGAGCTTCACGTACTATAGGTGAATGGAAAAAATCACTCACAAACAATCTCCCTTAAAGTTTCTTTGTAATCCTTGATATCGATATTTAGGAATGGTTTATACTTCTTAATTTTGAGACTTACGGTTTCCCACACTGGATCAAACAGATGTTTGTCATGGCGTTTTGAGAATCCAAGAATCATGTCAAGAAGAACAAGAGTCTCCAGAGAGATAGCACCTTTCAAATGTTTTTTGAGAACATCTGAGTGTGATCCTCCAGAGACTGAGAACATTTTATCAAAGTTTTCTTTATTGATAAAGACCTCTGCTTCAGTCTTAAACAAATATTTTAGACTTTGAATTTTCTTCAACCATTCGGCATAAACG
>Ga0213859_10000930_pt1 | contig 13281 bp, 7 predicted proteins | sample PICome_2_FD_160133 | JGI IMG/M metagenome (GOLD analysis project Ga0213859, IMG submission 160133) | Coastal seawater microbial communities near Pivers Island, North Carolina, United States - PICO304 | ecosystem: Environmental > Aquatic > Marine > Coastal | place: USA: North Carolina | collected... | reverse complement strand
TGTCTAAAACCAAAGCACTGTCATATGCTCCGTCATGTTCAGTTGCAAAGAGAGGAGCCCAGTAACGAATGGTAGCAGTTCCCGCTTCATTTGCTCTATATGGAATGTTAACCTGAATAAATTTACCCTTAAGATCAATCTTGGGTAAATTGTTAAGAGCAAACGGTCCATCTGTTCCAAGTGGAGTAGAATCGAATGGGTAACTATCGAAACGATTACCAGAATATTTGATTGCTATATCATTTACGGGAAGTGCATCGGTCTCAGCAACAATGTAATTGCCTAGATTTGCATTTAGATTTGCACCTATCAAGGAGTCATCGGTTCTTGCTCTATCCGATGATATATTTGTAATTGATTGCGTTTCAAACTCATACCCAAAAACGTATGCTTTACCGGGGTTTACTGAAATTGCTAACTTAGAAGCTGTTCCGCCCTGTTCCTGACTATAGATACCAGTTGGATCTGGTAAGAATGTTACGTCCGTAACAGTTCCGGTTGCAGGGGTTCCCGCATTGTTAGTGAGTGTTAGACCAGTAGCAAATCTACCTGATTCCATGTCTACGATTAATCTCTGTGCGGTTGAACCGACAAAGTTTGTTCTATCCAGAATGTCAAGGACTTCAGCAGTTACGCCGTTGCTAAATACGTTTTCGTCAGCGGAAAACACTTCGGTTGCACTAGTGATGGTGACATCAACCTGATACTTATCAACTCTGAGGTTATTGAGAACAGTGGCGTTAAACGGAGTAACAGTGTAGTTGCCAGACTCGTCGAATGTTCTTCTTGCGAGTGTCTTTTCTAGTTCAGCGTATTCGGTCTTGTTGTATCGTTTGGTGATCTTACCATTTTCAACCCGAAGAACATCCACGAAGTCTTCATCGATAAATTCAGACGGTGTGTTTGTGGTAATGTTGAGAACTTTAGAACTGAAAACAGGATCTACTTGATAACGATCTGCGCCTGGTGCTGAGTAGTTGTAAGATCCCTTCGCAGGATCTACAAGAGTGGGATCATCGATGTTGTCGATAATCTTCTTGTTGATCTGAAGACCAACTCGATTGGTTGGGTACTGATAAAGTCGAACACCAGCTGATGCACCAACGGCAGTTCCTTCTTCTCCCGATGAAGGACTTTCGATTTGATTTGCCGTTGATAATCTATATGGTACGTTGGTTTGCGGATTTATATAAACGAAGAAACCGTCAACATAAAACACACCAGTATCGATGGAACATGCCAGTGCATCGCCTGTTGCTGCAACTAAGTCGCTTGTTGTTGACTTGACGGTAAAGTTAATACTTTGAGTTTCACTGTAAACCTCGTCACCGAGACCGAATGAATCTCCAGCCGTTCCACCGCCACTTAAATATTGAAGGAATACAACTGGGAAAGTATCTACACCAGTAGAGAGTGGAGCTTCTGTGGAGATAACTCTTGCCCGCAGATTTGATTTATCACCTGTACCTGTAAGAAAATCACCTGCAATTAAAGCTCTGTTTGCTTCGTTCAATCCAGAAGCACGAATGTAACTTACATTCTTTTCTGTGAGTCCAGAACCAAGAACCGGAGTTCCGTTCTTAAAGACATGATCTCCAAAACGCTCAATCTGTGTTTGAAGAGCGGTCTGGAGTTGAGTGAGTTCTCTTGCTTGAACGGCGAATCCTGGCTTGAAAAGAATCTTAAGATAATTCTTTGTCTTGTCAAAATCGTCGTAGTATGGATCTCCCGATGTCAATTCAGGGTCATATGAAGGCATGTTTCTATTACTCCCTAAAAGTCAATTACGACTTTGATTTCTTCGTCTTGATCTGGATTTCTTTGCACTGGTCTTACGTTCTCTATGTATAACACTTGTCCGGTATTTCTGAGGAATTCCGGTATAGTTGTTCCTAGAACTTCACCGGTAAAACCATTCAGTGAAATTACATTTCCTGCTGTCAGTGAACCAATTGTAGATGTGAGATACATGTCTACGGTACTTCCAGCTGGACCAGAAGTTGTTCCTGTTGCATAACCAAAACTTACTAGTGTAGAACTAAATTGATCTGCGTTTCCTGTAACAGGCAAGTCAAGGAGACTTGAATCTAATTGGAATTGTGGACTGGTAAAGAACGACTGAACTTTAGTTGTGAGTCTATGTGATTCGTCAATATTTACTGGTTGACTTTCAATCTTGGTGATGGTTCCTACTGGTGAATTGCTCAATTGAACTGTACCATCAGAAGATAGAGATCGGAAACCAAATATATCTTCACCATCTACTTGCATTCCAAGTGCAACTCTAGGAGCAATAAACGAACCGACTTTATCTGTCAGTGTCATGGTTCCGCGTTCTCCGTCTGCATCAGCAGTAAACTGCGTGACCTTTCCAGTAGAACCAGAATCCATTCCATAAACAATTGATCCGATCGGGAAGGATTCACCCACGAATGATTTGCTGTGCGTAACCAGATCCACAAAACCACCATAACTGTTTCCATCACCACCAAATGTGTAACCTGTTCCGGTTGTTTCTCCATAGAAAATTCTGCCGGATGTTAAACCACTAGCAACTTCATCTGGATCAACGCAAGCTCTAAACGATCCATTATCTACAGACACGGTTAGTACACCGGCAGTATTTGGAACCCAACTTAGAACTGTTCCTCTTGCCTGAGTTGTACTGTATTCGCCTTGGTGAACTTTTTGTCCTACAACAAAGGCGTCTACTGGGTGCGTCATGCCCGGTGTTCCTACTGTATGGAAATCAATGACAGCAGTATTGTTTTTGTTTCTTATGTCTATTTTGGTAAAGTTCGGTGTTGCAGTTCCGGCGACAAGACCTGCGGTAACACCAGCAGTCCATCCTGCTAACTGTGGATTTTTGACAACAGAGAATTTTCTAAAATCATTCTGAACATCAAATGCTCCACCTTCCGAACCCTTTAACAGTGTTCGAATCATTACCTTATTTGCACCCAGTTCATAAACTGCGTTCGATCCATGTCCACCCAGAGGTGTACCAACGGCGGAAGCTGCAAATCCAACACCAGATGTATCTGATGTAGATGGAGTAAGCATCTGGATCGATGGATCAGTAATACCAGAACCGGGTTCAAGAACACGGATGTTGGTTATTACCTTTGTTTCGTTAACTATAGTGTCTGAGTCTCTTGGTAATCCAGAAGATCCAGTAAAGTCGGAGGAGATACCCTCAAATACCGGATAGATAACAGAGTTTTGTTCAGATGTATTTCCAGTTCCACTTGCAACGTAAATATAAGGTACGATGTTAAAGTAAGCAGAATTACTAGCACCGGACGGAACATATGACGGAGTGGTTTCAAATCTTGGGGTATAAATTTCATTACCACCAGAGATACCAAGAATTTTCTTGTAGTAACCTATCTTAGTAAATCCGCCGGCATCGGACGCATCGCCACCGCCGGAAGGTGATCCCATATCAAGATCGGTGAGTGCCCAATTTATATACTCGTTAGTTGTATATGAATTGTTTACTGTCCACTTGCACGCTTCAACAGTATCTCCAAACGGATCTGTGAAAAATGCTCCATTATCTAAGAAAAAAACTTTGTGTGTTAGATAGAAAGTTGAATCGGAACTGGCGCCCTTTGATCTCATTATTTCTGAGTTAGACCAATAACTACCCGACATGTCCAACCTAACTCCGAACACACCACCGTTTGAAGCGTTTTCTTGTACCTCTCGTTGAAGGTATTCAATCGTTCCAATTTTTGTAGTCGAACCGGCAACTGAAACCGGAATGTAATCATCGGTTACAAAGTCTAGGTCGTCTTCTTTAAGTTGGTACATGAATTGCCAAACATAACCATCTGCGCCTGGTGTTTGGTATTCTGGGTATGTGTGAGTTGGTTGTACCGTCGATGCAACATTTCCTCCATTATTGTCTAAACATTTATAGACACGATACTGTGGAGTCATTACATAGAATGGTCTTGATTCGAAGGTGGAGGATCTGAAAATTTCATCTGTATCAGAGAACTGTGAATATGTAATTCCACTTGTCCAATCATATCGGTTGGTAACGAGTCTTACATCTTCGCTTGTAATTTTCTTTGCAGCAATGGCAGACGACCATGAATCAAATTGATTGTTCGATGTGTCTAATGAAGCAGGAGGTGTATTGTCATTTGGCCATGATTCTGGCTTAGAAATCATGAGAAAGAAAGAATCCGAGTCACTTGAAAAATCATCAAGAAACGATTCTGCGGCCGATACATTTAAAGAAAATTGCAAATTGGACATTTATTATTCCTTAGTTTATTTATACTACAAGTCTTGTCCGTAATCATCCGGCACATTTGTAGATCCTAATGTTCCTTGTGAATCATAACTAGCTCCAGCAACTGGAGGTGAGGTCAATCTGTATGGTCCCATGATAAAGTTTTGTAGTTTGATATCACCCCACGATATACCAGCTCTACTAAGTCCACCGTGCCATGTATTTGGGTGTGGGTGGACAATCCACCAAGCAATTTCACCTGAAACTCCTGGCATGGTACTTCCGACATAAGGATTTGCACTAACGTCGGACGAACCTTTCTTGCCTAAGAATTCCTGTGTGGCTCCAATACCACCAAAACGATTTAGATTTTGATTCTGCCATCCACTTGATATTCCATCGCCAAATGAACTGACGGGATTTTGTGTGTTAATATCGACAGTTAACCCTGTAGCTCCATCGTAACCAAACGGATAGTAATCCAACATAAATCCGTCTTGTAAACCAGCACCAGCCAAATCGGTAGCTGTTATTCCTCGCAAGTCAATATGCGAAGGAAGAACACCGAACTGATCTATTCCAATTACCGCACCGTCAGATAAAGTAGCTATACTGTATGGAAAATAGTTTGCAAATAAAGGCATCTCATTGCGAAGCAACCCAAATCCACCGGTGCTTGCTGTTGCACTTTCTTTTCTATAAACTAGATAATCACCCAGCACCAGTTTGCCACTTGGGTGTGCAAATTCTTTCAGTGAATCTTTATATTCACTTAAGTTTGCTTCTGTTCTCACGACATAAGAATGAATCTGGTAACGATAATTGTCCTGTAGTTTTTCAGTCGATGAAACTTTACCATCGTTGTTTGACCAGTAACCAACTCTAGTTACTTTTGGACTTGTAGTTATCAACAAACCGTCTGCACCTGTGCCTGTTTCGGATACAACCGACACGATGTATTGGTTAAGATTTCCATTGAATGGATAATAGTTCAGTCCCGGATCATCAATTCTGATTGATCTAATTGATCCTGTTTTATCCACCGACTCTACCGAAGCTTTGACACCTTTACCTGAATATGCACCGGACTCGATTGTAACCGAATCGTCTGGTTGGTAATTCGATCCACCGTCAGTGAAAGTTACTCCCGATACCATACTCAAAAGAGTAGAGGAAAACTCAATCGGTTCGGTTGATAACGAAGAAACTTTTCCGGGATATGGAACAGATCCAATCACAGCAGACAATTCTAATTCTAGAATAGGAGTTCCATCCTTCGTGAACTGTCGCAAGTCTACTATTGTTGCTGAACCCCGTGAAGTGAGTGTAATGTCGTCAATAAACTCTACTCTTAGATTTCTTAATGTTCTATTCCTATCTGAATCTGAATCGATACATCTAATGATTGTTGGTTGTATCCATCGACCACCAGAGGCATTCAGTATATCAGTAGAAGGAATATAAACTTCTGAATATACATCAAACAGAGCTCTAAGAAGAAAACGAATTGATGATTCTGTACCCTTTGCTAGATAGAAAGATCGAACTCTTTTCAGAACCGATCTCAAGTCTAACGTGTCTCCCTTTACGGAAGTTATGTTGTCGGGAAATCCCTTGAAAATTTCATTTTTGAAATATTTGAGAAAATCATCCGTAGTCTGGTCAATGTCCACTGTACCCAATAAACTCATGGGTGCAAAGTAAGAATTGTCCTGCGACTCCAACCACTTGTAATACTCTTCTACAAATGTAACAAACAGAGGGTGATCCTGAACAACGAAATCAGGAAGATTCTCTGCAACTACATCTGAAATTTTATTTCGTGGGTATCTTGGCATTTATTTTCTCAGGCAGGAGTGTCGTTTGAAAGACCCATGTTTATGGTAACTGAAGTTGTATCTGTTTCATCCACAACAAGAATTTGATTTCTTGATACTTCTACGTCGTTGTTTGTTGAGGAACCGTAAACTCGAATGAAAGAATCGTTCGGAATACTTTGAACATTTATCTGTTTGAGATCTAGTTTACCAGTTGTGTAATCAATCGTACCGGCATTTGCATTTGAGATCACTCTGTTTCCGGAAACATCTAGTGTGTAAAGTTGAAGTGTACCCTTTGTATCATCCTGAATATATGTGTTTACACCGCCAATGACGAAGGCGTTGCTCTCTACGCTAGACTGACCGGGTTTCTTCGAGATACCACCGGGGAATGTTACGGTGTAATCCTTTGGTGTTCCAAAGAATTCAGTTGGATCAATTCTCTTTTCCATGTTAACAGTCATGTTAACGGAAACGATCGATGGGTTGACGGCGATTATGTTTTTAATTACAGTAGAACCTCGGAAGTTTTCACCGAAGTCCTCTAGTTGATTGTCTGTGTAGTCCTGTATTGATTGTCTGACCAACGACTTTACTCCAAGTGAAGATAACTCGGTGTAAGCATTATTGATTAGAACATCAACGGTTGGTCTGATGTAGGTGTAATCTGCATCGACGAACTCGGGAATGATTCCTACGATATTTTTTGTCTTGATGATGTTGGTGATAATGTCATTTTTCTCTACATCAGAAAGTCCCACGGCATTTTTTGTGTTGCCTACTACGAAAACTTTTCCATACTGTGGTGGGTCTGCATCTTCACCACCGTAAACCAAAACTGATTTTAACTGCTGGAATCGTTTGAGAATTTCTGTTCTGTAATCTTCTGATGTTACTAGTCTGTTCTGTGACTGAAAGGATCTAGGTCCAATTTTCTTAGAGAATGAGGATTCTTCTCGTTCACCGCCGCCGGTTGCTTCGTTTACCACTACAACTTCGAATGTTCCATCATCACCTGTGTGTGAGAACACTCTGGATCCTGCTGCGTCTCCGGCACCTACACCGTTTGCATTTTGACCTTTTGATCTGAGGTATTGAATTGAAATGATATTTCCATCATCTGGTCGTTTCCCGATTACATTGTCACCGAATTCTATTTCGTAGTATCGATTCAATCCGATTTGTAGGAAATATGTTTCCGTTGTATCGGTGACATTGAGAATCGTGTCAGATCTAAACCACTCATTGCTCGTGGTACTGTCTTCCGTTTGAGAGTCCTTGACAAAAACTTTGAGGAACCGATTGTCAACGCTTAACTCTGGAATGACATATCCACTCTCGTTCAGTGAGTCGTAAACCAGATCATATGTGAAGAATGTGCCTTCGTAAATATCCACATCACCCGTAATCCATTCAGTTGCTTGTCCACTACTGTTGTAGGCACATGCCTTAAATTCTGCTGCGTCTGGATTCTTGAAAGTGAAATTGTTATCCCCGATCGTTGCGGAAAATGTCGATTTATCCGGCAAGATACCGTCACCATAAGGAACAATTCCATCTAAAGTTGGTCTAAAGATGACCTTGACTGTTGACTTCGCGGAAGTTCTAGACTGTGGTGTGTAGTTTAAAAGTTTAAGTAACGAGTTGATTGAATCTGGTTTGATTGCACTGTCGATAAAGGCTTCGGATATTGCCATGTTGTTGTAGAAGGCTTGGTAGTGTGTGTTGTAGGCAAGAATGTCGAGTAGAACATTAAGACCTGAACCTTCAAAGTTGTACCCAGAAAATACTGACTGTGAAGACAGATATGTTTTTAGATTGTCCTTGATATCATTGAAGTCAAGGCTGTCGATTGGTAGTGATGTGTTTTTAGAAGCCATTATCGTACTCTCTTGATTGTGACAGTTGTACCGTCTATGTTATCTTGACCGGAAACGGAAAAATAAATCGTTAGATCCAACGAGTTCTTATCGAATCTGTTTTCGTCAAATTTGAGTCTATTCAAAGTGACTCTAGGTTCATACTTTTCAATCAATGTTTTTAATCGTTCCTCTATATCTAGTTGAATAAAAGGATCGTTCAACTCAAAAAGTAAAGAACGAAGTCCAGCATTTATCTGGGGGTTAAATGGTTTTTCCAACAGGTTGAAATATACTAAATTCTTTAGACTTCTTTTTATGGCATTATTATTAATCAACAACGAAACATCCGATGTAATCGGATTCTTCGAAAAGTTTAAATCTAAATCTACTGTTCTTGAAGGCATATTTTCTCCCTACTATGTATCAGTCTAAAAGACCACCAAAGCTTGGAATTTCCGGTATAGTTGCAGGATTGGTGATAGCTTGTGTGAGTTTACATGGATCACAAAGACTAAGAACATCCTGAATGAATCGGAATAATTCAAAGACAGCACCCTTGATAATTTCTTGTATGGTTATGAATATAGTATTGAGTTTTGCAAACGTACCAATCAGAACTGCACTGGTTACCGCAATTGTTTCTCTTGTTTTTGAACCGATGTTGTTTAAACCTAAATCAAAATTTAGATCAGCAAAGAATTTAGAAAGGCAATTCAAAATTCTCATAATACATCTTCCCAAGAATCCAGTCGCCAGATTTACGAGATCGAAGAACGCATAAGCGAACTGTCCGACCTTGGTGGCAAACAATTGAAATCCATTTACAACATTTTGAACAGTTGCAAACGGATTCAAAAACTCTACGCCGCAGATGTCATCAATCTCTTCAATAAAATTACAAGAGGGTATTCCGGGGAACGGTGGAATGTTTATGTCACCGGGCAAATCACAGAACTGACATCCCAAGTTTAACCTACAGTTACCTACTTTGAGCAGTGTAGAAAATGAAAGCGGGTTAACCCAGTCCATGCCGAAAGGAACTTCAATCTCAAACCCATCGAATAAATTTTCACAATCATCTGATTTGTTTTTGACTTGATCGTTTATCTCTTCAGATCTCTGTGTAATTTGATTTACAATATTTTCCATATTGTTTTCTAGATCGTCAAAGATAACACCAATTTCTGAATTTAACCCATCTGCTTGTTCGTCCGTGAGATAGATACCCGGTTGAACTTTACCGAAACGCTTGCTTATATTGCGAACAGCATTGGAGACATATGATATGGCATCCAAACCTACGGCGGTAGGACCAACCGAAGCTTCTTCGTTGCTGACTAATCCAGCATCACTAATACCGTCAGAACAGTTCTGATCTACTGTTCTATCGGGAAATTTATTTTCGCAATCTTCGCAAGACATACAGTTTCCTTATCAGTTGAGGTTTAAGAGTCCACCTGTAGTTATATCGATATTCGCTGAGGAGTTTATTTTCGTTCCACCATTAGAACCCATGAAGTAATCACCTTGAGATAAGAAATTAATTTCACTATCGAATACTTCTGTCAAACTGCTTCCTGTCACGATTCTAGTTGATGTGTTTATTGTGTCATAGTCTGTTTCTCTTACATAACTAGGAGACTTGTGGAAGTGACTGAGATCAATGAGAGTATCTAAACTTCCAAACCGTTGAGTGCATAACGCAGAGGTTTCGAGTTTCATATTCATTCCAGAAATCATATCAAGTGTAGTTGCAGCGTTTACCACCATTTCGCCCATTGATGTCTTCATCAACATGGAACGATTCGCTAGAAGACTCAAACCACCCTGTTGAGCGTTTAGAGCAACACTACCACTTGTGGATATTATATTCAAGTTCTGACGAGCCGTTGCCGATATCGAACTTCCGGCATTGATGAACACATTACCACTCTTCACGCCTGGGAAGAACCCCCCGACTGCATGTGGAATGGAATATAGTCCAATGTTGCCACCCATCGTTGTTATGTTAATGGTCTTGGCACTGTCTATGGTTACTTCGTCTTCAGAATATTTCTTACTCTTTCCTCTGGTGTGGAATAGTTCGTTGAAACACTCAACCGTCATGTCACCGTTAATTGATTCGGCATATGATCCGGAAACGCCAATCGTCCTGTCGCCATTGACGAACGTATCATAGTTTCCTCGAATCATTTCTCTTACACTTCCGTTCACCTGTCGTTCAACATTACCCTGAACAAATTCATAGACATCGCCTTCGATATTCAGGAACAGATTACCGCCAAGTGAACCTTCATCACTTGGAATCAATTTCTTGATATTGATGTAGTTGTCGCCCAATATAAATTCGTAGTTGTCTCTAACTACTTTGGCAACCTTTGTGCCGAATGGATGAACCTCTGTGAATGTTCCAGATCTGTGGTAGTCATGCGTGCGTTCTTTGCCGGGTGTGTCGTCGCGTTCGATGATGTGACCGGACTCACTGGTGATGACATGATTGTATGGATACTTTGCATCGAACGGTGTTGGTGGTTCACTGTAGGAACCGTGTCCGTTTGCGACTGGAACATTCTTTACTCGATTATCAATTTTATCTTGAACCACGGGAGGAAGTTCATCTTCTGTTTCTTCTACCCCTTCTTCGTTTTCCCATCGGTAACGGGCAAGTCGGGTGACATCAGATTCATCAAGTCCGTGTTCGTCTGTGTCCAGTGGGTATCTTTCGCCCGGATCTTGATAACCAGCTTTTGAGGGATCACTAACATCCGGCGCATCCTCCGGAATACCGGGAATGGTTCCCATTATAACTGGCATCTGTGCATTTTCGCCGTCTCGGAAGAAACCAAAAACGTGAGTACCGGGAACTGGTCCGACCGGCGTTTCACCGATACCACTAGTCGAAGCAGAATTGACAGGCGTTACTGGTGAAGCCCAAGGCAACTGAGCGGTTGGAATAAGATTTTTATCTTTATCATGATAACCAAATATACGAACCCTACACCTACCAAGTCGTTGTGGATCTTTTCTATCCTCGACAACACCCTGCCACCATATAAAAGAATTTGATTTAAACAATTCGTGCATTATTTCGGAGCCCCATCTCGCATCAACGTAAGTTTGGTTGTGTATTCCTGATTGACTGAAGTAGATTCAAAAATGAATCTGTGTTCTACATCAGAGATTAAATACTTGCCACCCAGAGACCTTCCCTCTTCGTCATGTGAAGTGTAAGAACTTTGGTCTTTGGTTAAATTCCTCACCTGCATATCTGAGAACATCACACATTCTCCTACTCTGCGGTTAGTATCACCTACAATATTTATTTCAAGTGGAAAGTAAATGTTCAGGTTTCGCTGAGTGTATACTAAATCTAACCAATCTTCCTTCTTATCAACACCTTTGTTTTTCTCATCGTCACTGAACAAGTATTTTTGTTTTGGTAGAAATGCCTTAAACGAGTCGGGTGAACCCAATCTGTTCGTGAGTATATCATTGTCTTCTTCTATAAACTTTTTGGTGTTCGGATCCACGAATGGTTCAGGTGCATCGTCTTTATAATTGTATACCTTTTCAAAATACTTTTTACGAGTCTGATCGTAAAAGTATAACGTGCCTCCCCAAGTACCAAACGCATTGTATTTACTGCTGTTCATATCTGGAACAACCGTCGTTCCCTTCACCGTTCGTCTTTCCCGTATGTGTGCTTCTATTGGATCTTCTGCATCGTACAGTATGTCAACAATGTAACCAGATGTCTTATCGTCGTTTGTACCAACAACTGGTTCCTTTATCATGTCGGTAAAGGAAGTGAAAACGGATTCCACTCTACCTCTGTCGTTGAATCTCTGAAAGAAAAAGAAGTTTGCACAGTCTTCGTTCTTTGAATCGATTGATCCATTCGTCAACCAAGATATACACTTCGATGGACTCCAGTTTGGCAAGACACATGAAAAATCAGACCCAAGTGTTTCAGTTACAAAACTAAGATTGCCCGATCCTACATCCAATCTCTTATCCTCAAGAAGATAGTCAGTGTAAATGCTTGATACGATATCTGATCTTTTCTTTTTACTGAATGACTTCACCACCCGTGTGGTCGAGTCCTTGAATCCTTCGGGAGTAACAATATCAAGTCTATACCTCGTAGTCTTTTCACTACTGGATGATTTGGATGTATTGTATATGATAAAACTCTCTTGCAATTTTTTACCGGGAATTGCATCGGTTTTTTCTAGGGAGACAAAAGTAGCAATATCCATCAACAGAATATCCTGTGATGTAATTCTGGTTTTATTTTCTTCTAGGTAACCATTCGGGACATCAAGAATAACCGTACCAACAATAAATGGTTGAAAGATACTTTCATTGAGAGTGATACTTACAATTCTAGGTTCGACATTTCCGCCCGTCTCGACGATAGCTTCATTGTCTTCCGCAGAAACTATAGTTATAGCTGCACCCTCGAATTTGCCGATGGGAACTGTCATTATTGTTTTTCGAAGGTTATCAGATACTCTTGCCATTATAGATTAATAACCTCTTTAAGTTTATCTTGTATTGTTTTTATGATAGCAACACTATAAACTCTTATATTTCGGTTTCGGTCGTTTATCTCTGTTTCAAATTTTTCATTTGTGATGATACTCGCACCGTCGTTTGTAATTGCGGTAGACGAACCAGTTAAGTATACGTCGATATATCGGGCAGCACCGATCAGGGTAAGAGGCGATCGATATACATCAATTGAGTTTGTTTCAGAAGATAATGCAATGTCTCTGAAGTGGTGAAGTGATAATCTAGACTGATCTATCTTTCGACCAACATACATTTTCTTGGAACCCATTATATCCGTGATCGTCCAACCGGAAACAGTTTCTCCAATCAAATCTTCAGCACCACTTAGTCGCATGTGTCCTGTTGTTCTATCATAATCTACTAGAGTAGTCGCAAGCTTCAAGCTTCCGGCACTGACGTTTACCGTATCACCGATAGAATACGAACTCGCTGCGGACTGGGTGTCCATCGTAAGACCGTTTGAGTTCTCGGTAACGTAAAGTGAAACACCTGCATACTTAGAGTCTATTCGTTTGTTTAACTTTTCATAACTGGCAGGCCAATCGTAGAACGGATTGATTAGTCGGTTTGTGATAAAGAAGGACCAGTATAGACTGACATCATTGTAGTATTTCATCGCGGCACTTTGAGGTGTTTCTCCATCACGAAGAAGGCGAGTTTTATATTCGTTTGTGTTTAGGAGCTGATTGGTTATATCAGTTCTTCGTAGAATATCAACCGATTTTTTTAAAATACCGGGAGAGTATTCATAATCAATTACTGGATAATTTTCAAAGTA
>Ga0213859_10000929_pt1 | contig 13287 bp, 19 predicted proteins | sample PICome_2_FD_160133 | JGI IMG/M metagenome (GOLD analysis project Ga0213859, IMG submission 160133) | Coastal seawater microbial communities near Pivers Island, North Carolina, United States - PICO304 | ecosystem: Environmental > Aquatic > Marine > Coastal | place: USA: North Carolina... | reverse complement strand
ATACTTAATTTAACAGAATCTATGTCATGTGATGCTGAAACAAGTCTACCGGTATATATTAAAAGACAATCACCTATAGTAGTGGCATCATTTGGCTGTACATACACCTTTACAAGACGATTTATATATTTATTAGAACCATATAAGACTGCACTAAGATCAATACCGTCTAAGTTAAGATTTGCTACTGATATAGAAATATTGCCTGTACTTGCTTTAGATGTTTCTAAGTTTATTGACTCTCTGATACTTGGTTTGTTTAATACTGATCCATAATAAAATTGACTACTTACAGTTGTATCATAAAAAGCAAGACCAGTAAAAGCACTTTCATCATCATAATATAGCTGAAACAACCAATTTTGTTTAATAGAACGATTATTAAATGATGCTGGTAATGTTAAAGCCATTAGGCTAAACCTCTATTAACTGTTTTATTTATTTCTGGAATCAGCGTATCTCTTACAAATTCTTCATTACCAATTATATTACCTTGTATATTTACAGTAACATTACCCATGCTTCCAGCAAGGTTTTCTTGTTGAGCCTGATTTAAAATAACCTCTCCAGGGGTAAGCATCGCTGGTACTGTATCCCCTTGACCAGTATTTATCCCAGGAACTATACCACCGTCGGCAAATTTTGCCCCGCTAATTGAGGAAACTTGAGCTAATCCAAAAGCAACTGATGCGGCAGCTGGAGCTATACCTAAAGGGAATCCTCCTGCATTCGCAAAAGCTTTTGCCGCAGCTGAGTATGTGCTAATAATAGCCTCATATATAGCAATATTTTTTAAAATTTGAGCATCAGCACCTCTCGCTTCCCCTGCTTGTTTTAACAAACCTAATGTATTAGCGACACTTGCAGTCTCATTAGCAGACTCTAAAGCAAAAAGCTTACTCTTTTCAGCAGTTATAAAATTTTGAATATCTATTTCTTTTACTTTTGCATCCCTAAATGCTTGAGCTTTTTGATTAATTTTTTTAATAGCTTCATTAGTTTCAAAATCACTTAAAGAAAGAGTTTGTTCTATAAATTGTTGTTGATTTGCTAAAGCAGTTTCATTATTTATCAAAGCATTTTCATTTTCAATATCAGCATTTTGCTGTTTTAATTCACCAACTGTTGCAAAATAATTCGCCCATACTTCTTTACTTTTTTCAGTAAAATCAGACAAGTTTTGAACTTGGTCTTCACCTCCGAATAAGTCTGCTAATCCTGTTTCGCCGAACTGAGCAGATATGCCTTCTGTATCAATGAAGTCTGTTAGTTCTAGTTTTTCGATTCCTAGTTTATCTCCTACAAAAGTATCAGCAAAAGTGTTAAACTGCTCCTTTACAAAATTAAACATAGCAATAAAAATATTTTTTACTTTTGCCGCCATTAACTCTGCAAATATGGGGATTGGTTCAAATAAGAAACTTGCTACATTTTGAACACCTGACACCAAAGTTTCAAATATTCCTTGTGCTATTCCTATTATTTTTCCAAAACTAAAAGAGAAAAATTCAGGCAACCCATCAAATAATAATCTAAAAGTATCATCAACAGCTTTTAATAAGGCATCTGTATTGCTTATTATATTAGAAGCAGTTTTAGAAAAATCTACACTAGCTAATACATTTGTAAAATCTGCTACTTCATCTGCAAAACTTGTCATTAAATCTAAACTAGCATTAAATGCTGGTGTTAAAGCTTGACCTAATACACCTGCCATATTAACGGATGACGCTTTAAGCATATCTATCCTATCGGCAGTTGTTAAATTTTCTTCGCCTAATTGACTAACAAGTAAATCGGTTTGCCTCAACGCCTCATTTATAAACGCCTGTTTTCTTTCTTGGTCAGTTAAACTTTCTACAGTTTTCCCTAAACTTTCTGCAAAGTTTTCGTTGGCAGTCTTAGCATCTACCATAATACCTAAGTTATCAAGCATTAATTTAGACTGCCTACCTAAACCAGTAACCAACGATTCAACACCAAATAAAGTATCTTGACCAAGTGCTGCTGATAGCCTTTGAGCCGAGTCAAACATATTAGCCATTTGATCTTCTGATTCAAAAATACCTAATAACATAGCATTATTTGCTTGAGTCATTAGGTCCAGACTGCTTACAGTCCCATCAGTCGCCTTAGTTAGTTTGTCTAATGTGTTTGCTGAGAACCCTGCTTCCCTTGAAAGGCTATTAAAACCGCTTGAAACTTGCTCAGTTGCGCTACCTATCCTTGCTATTTCATTTAAGCCCCTCACAATACCTTTCGCTGCATAAAAAGCACCTGCAACTTTTGCTGCAGACTTAGCAATATCTAAAAAACTTTTATCTACATCCTTTAAAGCTTTTTTTGTTTGCTTATCGCCTTTTAAACCAAGTTTTATTAATAGATTTTTAACTGCCATGCTTTTCTCTTTCGTGTATTTTTATATTGTTAATTTCGTTTTCGATAATACTAAAGCAATCAAGCACCCAAGGATTAATATTTTCTAGGTTATCGCTTAAAGGTACATTAAAATTTTTTACAGCAAAATAATCAGTAATCATTTCTAAAACCCAATCTGAAATAAATTTACTCGGGTCGCAAAAAAAAGGAAGCTGATAATATAAGCTTTGACCGATACTATACTTTTTACCCTCAGTTTGTTTAAGTAATATTTCAATTTCATTTAATACATCTGACTTTTCTCTATACTCGGTTTTCTTACCAGTTACAGGCGACTGAGCTATGTAAGGAAAATCAAGTTCCTTGTTTGGTATTCCGTAATTAGAAAACCAAACACCAGTCCTCAATCGCCAGTAAGGTTTCCCAAATCTAGACCCATATACGCACCTATAATAGCAGTTAGCACCTGATCTTCTTGAACAGCAGTAAGCCCTTTTAATTTTTCATCAGCTTTTTCTTCTGTCCCAAAAGCCAGAACTGAGAACTCATCTCCAAGTTCGTGTAACTTTCCGAGGTCTTTTGAGGTAAAAACTTCTTTTACTTTTTTATAAAAAACTCTACGTTCTTTTCTAGTAATGTTTTTTACTTCAAACTCGCCATGCGGTGTATCAACTATCATAATATTCCTCCCTATTATTTTACCAAGTTGTTATTGCACTATTTTCAAATGTTTCTAACTTAAATGCTTCATTAGCACCATTCTGAACGCATTCAAATTCTAACGTATGAAATACACCAGTTTCACTAAGGTCTTGCCCAGGGTCACCTGTATATTGTATTTCAGCTGTTATTTCCATCTCTCCTGCAGCGTCATTACCAGCACCATTAATTAAATTAAGGGTCATCGTATCTCCATCAAGAAAGTCTTGAATAACATTGTTATCTGCTCCGTAATCAAACTCATCATCATACTTAATGGAAAGGCTACCAGTAACAACATATTCAGGAAATACATATACTTCAGCATCGCCATTAGTATTAAAACCAACCCTATTAACACCATTAGAGATATTAAAAGTAAATGATTTCATAATAAATGTCTGCGTTGCGTTTCCTTCTACATCTAGAGTCCTAGTATCAAAATCCATAACATTGAAATATGTAGTTTGTGCAGCTCCCCAAGAACCATCAAATGTTTGTTCTAACACTGTTCCTGTAGAAACTGGATTACTAAAACCACTGAAGTAATTACCACTTATGCTTAGAAGCCCATTATTAGCTCCTACGTCACCTGTAATTGTCATATCCGATACTACCACGCCTGTAACTTTAATACCTTCACCTGCAGCTGGATAATAAGCAAGGTTACAACTATGAGGCATACCACTTGTAATAGTACCGCCCATAGAATCTAAATTGCTTGATCCATCTATTTCCATTTCATGTAATGTAGTTCCAGATGTTAATGATCTTTGACCTACTAAAAGTGCATGTTGAGCCAATGTCCTAGGTGTTGCTACCATTTCAAAAGGCATAGTAACAGTACCACCTCTTAAATTAACAATCGTATCTGCAGCATTTTTCACGCTTCCTCTTCCACTTAACAATCTTGATTCTCTAGAAATATTAAATGTAGGTTTCTGTGCTTGCACTACTGGTTGTGTTAAGTATGCAGTACCATCTGCACCATCACTATCTAATCCTACTCCAAAGCTAGTTTCTGCCTTTAAGCCATATTTTACCGAACTAACTGGGAGCACTCTTGTATCAGCCATTTACAGCCTCCTTCTTCTTTTTTTGTTTTTTCACTTGCTCTACAACTCCCATGTCAAGTAGCTCTTGAGCAACCTTCTCAGGCATTGTTACAGTTAATCCAGCCCTGAGTTTGTCCAGATCACCTTTATCGCATATAACCCCATTCGGGTTTACTCTATGCAATTTATTATTTCTTGCTTTTATGTCCATTATATAATCTCCATATTTTGACAATTAAAATTAGCAACTCCATTTAATAAAGTTTTATCATCTTCATCTATTTTATATTCTATTGTGGTAATTCTTGCATCAAACCATTCTGCTCCAGAGCTTTGTATCTTTTCGTTATAGATTAGCCTTTTAAGTCTTTCCATTATATTAGATACTTGCTTAATACTATTTTTTGTGTATTTACCACCTGTTTTTAATTGATAATCAATAATAACATTATATTGTCTTTGCATACCGCTACTTACATTTGTTACAATTTCATCTGATTCTGGAGTTAATAAGAAAGATTGATTACCTTTGTGTTCGTCATAATATACAGGGATATTAAATTCTCCATTAATAATGTTTGCTAGTTTTTCTAGTATTTCATCAAAAATTATATTTACAAAATCTGTAGGCATTAGTATCTCGTTGCTCTTACTGTTTTAATTGAAGTAAATGATTGATCTAGCTCACCACTAACTTCTAGTTCCCATTCATCATTGGTTGTATAAACTCCTGGAGTAAATCTCACGTACATATTATGACCTACAAGTTGCCAATATCCATCTATTATTTCTTCATTAGCCATTTGCTCTAACTTCAATCCGTTTTCGTTTCCAATAAAAGAATTAAATTTTACTGTTGTATTAGCTGATCCTGCAGTAAATGTTCCGCCAGCACTAACAATTATCTTGATAACATCCCAAGGATATGTACTCCTTCCTCTAATATCTGCTATACCTCCAGTTGTACTGCTGTCAATAGAGACAGGTCTTAATATCCCTCTATACTTTGATTCATCTTCAGATTGATATAAAGTGATTTCACCTTTTCTAAGCATATCTAATAAACCAGTTCCTTGATCGTTTATAGCTTGTGATTTAATCTGATTGGCTTTCTCTACATCATACGGTCTTACTAAAGAATCAACTGCCATTATAGCAGTACATCTTACAATTACTTCAGGGTAATTAAAACTTGAGGCATCCATTGTGCCAACTCCCTTGTTTGGGTATATCGGGAATGGGAGGAAACTGCGTACAAAGTCACTGGCACGTTTTACCGCCTCCGTCTTTAAATCAGACCAATCTCTGGACGCCTCAAATACACTACTATTTAAATTATTAACACTTGTACCTTGAAAATAATATTCTAATAAATCTGTGCTTGCAGTATATCTATAATTGTCATCTGAACTTGGCTGACTAGCTGTAGATGTTAATTCTTTTCCATCTTTGTAAACTTGTCCACTTGCATCTCCAGTATTATACAGGTAAAATAGATGCGAAGTTCCTGAAGCTACCCAATTACTAGCTAAAACTTTTTTCCCGTCATATTCACCAATATATGGTTCAATAAAGGTAAGGTCCGTAGTTGTATTGCAATAACTTTCGTGATATGTACTCATGCTTCCGCCTCTGGTTGTGGAATTTGATCATATTCTACTATCTGAAGATCAAGACTCCTAATTCCTTCAATTAAATTTATTAATATCTCTTTTTCATCAATACTTGTATTATCTAAAATAATATTGGAAATATCTATACTTTCAGCAAATTCTTTACATCTCATTATAACATCAAAAGCATTATAATCCATTTTATCTGTTTTTATTTCTGTGATCTTTTCCATGTCAAGTATTCAGCTGCCTCGTAAGGATTAAAAATTGTTGTGATTAATCTATTATCGTGATCATCATATTTAGGATCAATAATTGTAACTGGTGCATTGAATATATTTTTATCTTCTAATCCTAATTTGTCTGCATATCCATCTATAATCTTAAAACTTGCTATCTGTATAGCATGAGAAATTAAGCCCGAAGCAGGGTCTTTTAAAACTTGGTAGCCACTAACATGAGTATGTCCGCAAGTTAATATATGATCTTTCCAACCCATTTGTGCAGCTTTAGCTACTCCATGTGCCGTATTCCACATACTATATCCTTTAAATGTATGCCTAGCGTTGATTCTTATTTCTCTTGAATTAGGAAATCTTAAATTTAATCTAGCTCCCCATTTCTCATAAACCCCCTGATGGCTACGCATAATAAAATCAAGAGGATCACCATCACCTGACCAAACATCGTGGTTTCCTGCCACTAAATAGAGCCAATTAACACTATTTACAAAATGCTCTGTAAGTCTCCACGACTCTTTAGCCGTAACAGATTGTTGTCCATGTAAGAAAGATAGCCTTCCTATCCAATTATTTTGTACGTCACCTAAATTACCTGCAAACATTCCATCTGTTTTATTAATAAGATTACAAAGAGAATAAATTTCTGCAATATTTGTACCGTCATCATCTATATGTGGATCACCAAAATGGCATATTCCTATTGGTCCACTCTTTTTTATATCAATATCTACTAAGGTTTTTGATTCTCTTGCTTTAATTTGTATTGAATATTTTTTCTTTCTATGTTCTATAAGCTCTTCAATAGGCATAAATTCAGGATCAGAAACCTGTTTTACAAATTCAGCTTTCTCTAATATAGTTGGTGCCACTGTTCTTTTCCCACAACTGTTACACATCCATTGTTGTTTTTTTGTTTTTGCTCTATATAAAAAACCAAATTTTCTAATATCTCTACTTCCACAATGCTTGCATCCTATAATATTTCCATCTATATCTTGTACTAGCGGACTACTCATACTTGATCACAATTTCTTTAAAATGATCAACTGTTCCTTTTCCTTTTTCCGTATTATACCATTTTTTCCAATATCGAGCTTGATCATCTAATGTTTCAGGTAATTTCTCTGGGCACCTCCAATAATGAAGGCGACATGCTACTATTCCAGCAGTTAAATTAGTTGTCAGTATTTGCTTCCAATCTTCTTCTGTAGGGTCGGTAAAGTATTTCCAATCTAAATAACAAACGTCAGCAACTTTTTTCATTAACTGGCTTCTGTATTTTAAATAATCATTGCATAAACTTACAGCTACCCAAGGTTCACATTGCCAAAAGCCTCTAGCTATATCAGAACCTTTTTGACTTAGATACATGTATTTAGATTCGACTAATCCAGTTCTATAAATAAGCATCATAGCTTCATGGCTTGCGAACTTAGAACCCATTTTCTCTAATGTATTCTTTATTAGATGCATCATTTGTAGTGCGTCAATCATTACTTCTTCTCAAGTATCTTTGTCATAACATTAGCAAATATATCTGTGCCTTTATCAACCATTTTTTCAAATATTTCTTGCTCTACACGTTCATTAATCCCTGGAAGGTTAATAGCTTTGTTTATAGCAGTAGCCCATTCTTTTTCAACTTCTTTAGATTGTACTGTTTCAATTATGTATTTATTAATTCTACTTTTTAATTCAGGCACAGAAGCTTCTGCTTGTTTGGTAAGTTCACCTACAACTATAGATTTAATGTCCATTTATCTCTCCTTTTTAATGGTTAGTATTAATGCTATGATAGATAAGACACTTACAGCAATTTGCAAGTATTCACTTATCTGACTTATATTTATAAAATAATTAGCTGTACTGATTGAAAAAACTCTTAGCGTGTCCATTACCATTTTACCTTATTTGCCCAGTAGGCTGCAGACATCTTACCTCTAGCGATGTTTTTTCTATGCCTAGCTTTAAATGATCTGCGCTTTGCTTTCATTCTAGCCGATTCACCTTTCTTTGGTTTTCCTGCAGTTTTAGCACCTTGCTGACCAAATCTAATCAGCTTTATTCTTGAACCTGATTTAGCTAAAACCACATGAGATTTTGTTTTGTGGCTTGGCGTTCTTTTTGGCTTATTATAACCACTTAAACCAAATCTTTTTAATCTTGGGTCTCTAGCCATTAATGTTTGCCACCATTTATTCTACCACTCATATAGCTAATTTTATCACTCAAGTCATCAACTTCTTTCATAAGATTCTCGTGCCTTCTGTCTAATTTATCATTCATGCTAGTTTTAAAAGCATTTATAGAATCAATTAATTTTACTGAAATATTCATAGTATTATGAAGTTCTGATTTCATCGCAGATAAGTCTTGCTGTATTTCATCTATGTGAGTTGTCTGAGATTTATTTTCTCTGATTAAATTTGTAATCATAAACCCGAATAGCAACATGCATACACCTATTACACCTAGCTCTCCGTATGCTTCTATTAATGTAGTCGTATCCACTATTGAACTTTCACCTCTTCCAATCTTTGATGCTTATAGCACCAATTACTAAAACTGCTGATATTACCATGAAACCAATGAACATTTGAATCAGCATCCATGATCTCGATAAAAACTGTATTTGTAACTGTATCCTGCGGTGTGACTGGTATGTTTGCGATTATCCAACCATTGCTTCTGCAACTTTGCATTATAACTATACTTAACAGGAATATCATAACTCGTACTAACAACTTCAAAATCTCCATTATTTAATGTTTTAATTACTTTGTTCATAGCACCATCCACCAAGCTATACCAGTTTCTACTACAATATCAGCCATTGTGTTGTATGCCCACTTTTCTTTAGTGATATAAGGCTTGTAATTCTCGATTATCCACTCAAAAACTTCCCAAGCTATACCAAGTATTAGTACACCTAAAACACACCATAAATCACTAAAATTTAACCATTGAAATATTTTACAGAAAAAAGCTCCTGCGCCTATATGGTAAGCTGTCCATCCATCTAGCTGACCAGTTCTTAGTTGCCATTGTACTAATTTTGTTAATGGTGATTTCATCTAGCCACTACCTTATTATCTATTAATTTATGTTTTACTAAGTCAATGCGCCCTTGACCAAGAGGTGTCTTTTTAGCAACCTCTTTTACATATTCTTCTTCAATAGTTTTAAATGAATCAGATTTTTTTACAATCTCTCCATCTACCCAAAGGAAAAACTTTTTTGAACTAGGATATGTAATTGATTGAAAAGTTCCATCAGCCAACGCAACTTTTTTTGTCATTCTTTTATTTTTATTCAAGAAGATTATCACATCAAAATCTTGAGCGCATTTCCTTATAATCATATTAGTCTAGTGCTTCCTTTAGCTCTTTAACAGATTCATCAAACTTGCTAACAAATACCTTTTCACATTCAACTAATTGTTCCCTCATAAAAGAATTGGTATTCAGTTTATTCTGTATATCATTTACATGATTTTGATTGATAACTACTTTCCCAGCTAGTTCTTTTTGTTCTTCAGTCATATCCTCTATGATGTATTCTTTACCATCTAGATTCAAAACTGGCTTTTTTTCTTTTTCTTTTTTAGCCATTATTGACTCCTTGTTTGTTAAACTTCTTCAGCTTGTTTATCTGCCCATGCTGACTTTATATCGTCTGTCCACAAAGCACTAGCTAATGCCTGTATTTCTGCTGATTCTCCAGATACATCCATATCTGGTGTTAATACTTTTCTATGATACTTGTAAGAGATTTCTGCACCATCTTCCATAATAGATGTTTTAGTACGTACTTGAATATGTTTGTACTCACCTCTTACTTCATAATCATCTGTTAAAACTTTAGTAATTGCCATATTATCTTTCCTTTTTAATTATCCAATTAAACAAAATATGTTCCACTTATATTGATAAGATTAAACACTCCACTACCACCAGCTTGTAAATCAGATACTTGTAGTAATGCAGTTGCACCATCAGCAGAATCTCGATATAATAAATCAACCGATGTTTGATTATTTAAAACTTCTGCTGTACTTGGATGCTGACCAGTAAAGTATTGAGATATACCAACACTACAAGCACTTTTCCCATTAGTTGAGTTTGAAGTAAATGGCAATCCACTTATTCTAGCTTGACCTGATCCACTTCCAGCATCAAATGATCCATTATAAAAACTAATACTAAAATGCACTACATCACCAATTTTAGTATATCTACCTATTCGGCTTGTATAGTTAATAGTTCCAAGTGTACCACTTCCAGCCGACCACACAGGAGAAAATGTGCCTTCTTCGTAGTCATCCAGAGTATTTGCATCTGCACTTGCATTTTGACTAGCTGGAAATTGAATACCAGCAGTCAATGATAATACACCTGAAGAAAGTAGTGACATTTTTGTAGATATATTGTTAGAAAAAACACTTGTTTTAAAATCTAACTTTGAATTATATCCACTAGAACCATCTCTTTTTAGTTCTATTCCACCATGAAACTTTTCTGAACCCGAACCTAAAAAAGATAATCTTATTTCTGGTGAGCCACTAAATGCAGTTGAATCATAAATTTCTAATTCTGTAGCTGGTGCAGAGCCACCCAAACCTATTCCTAAGCCATTAGCATGAACTGTAGCACCACTATCTTGTGCCATATAAACAGCAGTTACATCTGCATTACCAAGTGTTACTGAATTATCTGCTTGTCCTGTTACACCATATCCTATTACAGTTTGATTTGTTGCTGTAGCATCATCTGTATCTGTATCTCTTCCGATTAAAACATTGTTACTTCCTGTAGTGATTACATCACCTGAAGCATATCCAATAGCTACATTGTTACTTCCTTCTGCATTTAAAAGAGCATTAACACCAATTCCAACATTTTGACTAGCGCTTGCTCCACCATCAGAATTTGCATTATGTCCTATTAAAACATTATTGCCACCATCTGTAAGACCATCTCCTGTTTGATAACCTACTGCAACATTAGAAGCACCAATTGTCAATGCTGAAAGCGAATCTCTTCCTATTGCAACCGTACCATCTGCCCCCGTGCTGTTTATTGCATCACCAGCAAAAGCTCCTATTAAAACCATATTGCTAGAAGTTGTAGCAGTTGCACCAGCATTTTCTCCAATTATAACACTTCTTACTCCTGTAGTAAGGTCATTTGCAGCTTCATTTCCGATTAATGTATTGCCAGTAGCTCCAGACCCAACCGCATTACCGGCCAATCTGCCGAAAATGGTATTGGTGGTTTGACCACTGCTATCATTATTGCCAAGTGAAATTCTGGAGTTGGCATCAAGTCTAAAAGCAAGTGTACTTGCACCAGAATATAACCTTACTTCATTACTTGCACCTTTTCCGAATATTTTTACTCCATCAGCATCTCCAAGAATAATACCAGCATCTCCATGAGTATTTATGCTAAACTTTATTTGTGGGTCTGTAGCATGAAAAATTTCTAACTCAGAATCTGGGTCAGAGACTCCAATACCTACATTTCCATCTGGTTTTACAACAAATCTATAACTACCATTTGCATTAGCTCCAAAAAGGAATCCAGTAGAATCGGGATCATCTACTCTGACTAATAAACCACTTGGATTTGAAGATGTTGCTGTATTATAAATTCTACTTAACCAGTCTCCTGTAACTGATTTTTCTACTGCCAAAGTGTAAGCTGGACTTGACGTTCCAATACCAATATTTTGACTTGAGTCTATAGTTAATGCAGTAGTTAAAGTTGCAGATGAATCTTGAGCAGTTTTAATTGCTAAAGAGCCACCATCGTTAGCATTTCTTATAGCTGAAATTTCTGCTCCACCAGCAGAAGATGTTCCACTTGTAGAATTTACAAATCGTAAACTAGATGATGTATTTGTATCAGTGCTATTGTTTCTTAATTGTAATAAAAGAGTATCTGCACCAGCATTTGTATTAATACTTTCTAATTTTCTTGATGGAGTTCCACCAATACCAACATTTCCTGTTGCTCCATCAATTTTTAATCTTATGCTTTCTCCACTTCCAGCATAGTCTGTAGACGATGCAAAGTTTAAACTTCCAGCATGGTCAAAGTAATGTTTTACAGCGTTATTAGCAGTATAAACAGTATAAAACTGAGTAGCTTGATTATTACTTGTAGAGTCTCTTAATATTAAAGCTGGTGAAGAACCTTCAATAGTTAAGTTTGGAGAAAATCCTGTTTGTGGACTTGCTCCAATACCAACCTTATCTGACTTAATAAAAACAGTATTTGAATTAGCTCCATCGGTTAATACAAGAGAATCTGCACTAGAATCATTGAATATCTGAGCTTTTACAGATGTTCCTTCTCTAAACATTAAAAAACTATCTCTATCAGCAACTGACCTAGCTTCTAATATTCCACTTGAACTTGCATGAGATGATTCAGCAATAATATATCCATCCGCAGATGTACTTTTTACGTGAAGAGTTGATGAAGGACTATCAGTTCCAATACCGAGCAAACCTCCAGATGTCAACCTCATTTTTTCACTATAAGAATCATCTTTATTTGTTCTAAATATCAAATTACCTGATCTATTACCAGAGCTTGAAAAATCTTCATCTCTTCCAGATAAAATACCAGCAGAAGTTCCACCATTATGCCTAAACCTTATTCCTACAAGTTCATCAGTTGAACCTCCACTCGCACTGTTATCTATTGCTATTTCTGTAGTAGCTCCATCATTAGCTTGTTTGAGATGCAAAACTGAAGTAGGTGTTACTCCAACACCAAGCTGACCTCCAGCAGTAAGAGTCATATTAGTAGAGCCATTTGATTGAAATAGAATACCATGAGAACTACCACTTGAAGCGTAGTTGTTGATAATTAATTTACCAGTACCACTTGCATTACTTTTAAATTCAGAATATGCAATACCTGAACCTACCCTTACTGTTCCATCTGCTGGGTTATTAGTATCTACAACGTGTAAGCTAACTGCTGGATCAGATAAATTAACTCCAACTTGTTGATTTGTTGTATCTACTATAAATACATCACCACCATCTGACGCTTTGCGTACCAAAAATGCTTCCGTATTAGTTACTTCTACAACTTGTGTACCTGATACTATTTCATCAAAGCTTAGCGAACCACCACCTGATACTTGTAAGTCTCCAGATACTACTAAATCACCATCTATTGTACCACCATTACCAAAGTCCTCAACTATGGCTTTTAACATTGTACTTTGCATTTAAACCTCTACTATTCTTACTGCGCCAGTAGTAGTACTGGTTGAATTATA
>Ga0213859_10000926_pt1 | contig 13305 bp, 13 predicted proteins | sample PICome_2_FD_160133 | JGI IMG/M metagenome (GOLD analysis project Ga0213859, IMG submission 160133) | Coastal seawater microbial communities near Pivers Island, North Carolina, United States - PICO304 | ecosystem: Environmental > Aquatic > Marine > Coastal | place: USA: North Carolina... | reverse complement strand
AGTAGTTATAAATGAAAATGTTGTTGTTTCATTTGATGCACTAAAAGTCCATTCGGCAGGAAGTGTAATGGAAGATGGTCTATTTGCAACACCAGCTAAATTTACAAATAAAGTAAGTGCAGATGATGATGGTGTTCTTGATCTTGGTCTATAACCTAATGCCTCAGCATGAGATACAACAGATGATCTTAATTGTGCAGTATTAAGAAATGCTTCATTGGTTGCAAAGTTTGCAGTAAGACCGTTAAAGTGTGTATTATAAGCTAAAACATCTAATATATTTGAAAGACCAGATGCTTCAAAATTATAATCAGAAAATTCTGGTTGTTGCGCAAAATAGGTTTTTAAACTGCTTCTTATCGTATCAAAATCTAAAGCTGTTGATGTGATATTTGTGGCCATTATCTCAACCTCGAAATTTCTGTTTCTAATGTTATTGTTTCATTTGTACTTAATATAAGAAATGTTATGGATACATCAAGAGAATTTGCATAATCTCTATAATTAGTAGAAATATTTAATACTTCTGCTCTTGGTTCATAATTCCGTATAGCCTGTTTTATTTTTTGTTTTATCTCAAAATCCAAAAACTGATCACCAAGTTCAAATAACATATCTCTAATATTACCACCAAAGAAAGGAGAGAATGGTTTTTCATAGTGATTCGTAAGAATTAGATTTTTTACTGCTTGTTTTACAGCATTAGCATCAGTTTTCTTAAATATATCACCATTTTTCTTTTTCTTAAATGACAAGTCAATATCTGAATAAAATCTATTACTGGAAGCTGTTATTTTTGCTCCAGTATTTAATTTTCTATCCTCAATTGATAACGATCTGGTTGGCATATTTTTCTCTTATTATTATTGTTATTATTTATAATGTTTTTAGGCAGATAAAACTTCAATTAAATCTGTAGATGTTTGTAGTTGACCATTATATACTGTTTCTACACTTTTATTGAAAAATGTAGTATAATTTTCTGGTATTGTCGGCATTAAAACTCCAACCTGAGAATGTAAAGAATTATCAGTATTATAGTTATCATAATAGAGACTTATCTTTTCATAGTTAGTATTGTCTTTTAAATATACCGCAAAATCAAATATTTTTGTGTTTGATATTTGTCCAGTAAAAGAATCATATACTTCATAAACCACAAATTTACCTTCGGTTGCAGCTTGCTTTACTCCATTGTTGGTTAATGTTTCTTCTGGGCCCTTTTTATACAACCCTTCTGCAACTACTAAATTATATCCTTGGAATTGATCTAGCTGATAAAATATATTAATTATCTCCGACTGCGGATATAGATTTCTTGCTATGGTTTTTCTTTGATTAACACTACTAGTGTGATCTAGGTTAATAGGATCTTTAACAGCAGCAATAAATTTAGAAATAGGTATTCCAGAACCCAACATTGTAGACATAGTAATATCAGAAAAATTATTAGGATCAAACTGTGCTGGTGGTGTAATAGTTCTTTCAACGCCACGTGAAGATGATTCTCTAAGTGTGTATTTTTTAGTAACAGCTTGTTGCTGACGACCACCGATTGGCGTATAACCAGTTCTAGCAGTTTGAGCCATACTCTTAATTCTACCAATTTTTGAAGGAGTAACAGCTGCAAATGCAGAATTAAGTACACCATTAGCACATTGACTTTGTAAAAATTTATTATTTTGTAAATTAGAAAATTCTTTTAGTTTTGATCTTACTTGTCCAGTATCTAATTTTTTATCAGTTACACCACCAGAATTTTTAGTTTGATTAATACCATTTAATATTCCATTATCTCTATCAATTCTAATTTCTCTTATTCCTCTATCTTCGTTTAATAAAAATGCATTAACAATAGTTGAAGTGGGCTTAAATTTATTACCTTGTGCTACAGGATCTTCTTTACTGTGTGAAGTTGTATCTACTGATCCACCATGTGACGCTCCTAGAGCAGCGGTACCAGCTTTCATAGCACCTTTTGCTGTACCATTTAAACTCCCATGAAATACCTTTGCTTTCATAGTTTTCTTTGCTTCAACTTCACTTGCATGTAAAGTTCTATCAACATAACTATTTTGTGAAAACATTGTTACATTATCACCACCGATAGTTCCATCATCTCCAAACACTGATATATCTGAAGCAGCAATATTTACATTAGTAGATGACATATTAATTTCAGTTTCGGAAGTTATAAATGTATTACCACTATGTACATACTCTGCAACACCATCTACTTCATTAAAATATGTACCTTTTGTGTGTGTACTAAACCCATTTAGATAAGTATTGGCAACTTTTTGTAAAACAGTAGACGTTTTTGTTTTTTGTATTACTTCATTAAATAAACCAACAATATTTTTACGATAGTTACCTATTACATTTAAAATATTATTTCCACCAACCTTTATATTATAATCGCCTTTTACATCTAAGTTGTAATCTCCTTGAACAGTAAGATTTAAATTACCATAATATGTAACCGAGCCATTACCTTCTACAGCCATAGCATGATTTTCAGATACTAAATCAACTCTATTACCAAGACTATTGACGACTACAGAACCGTCAGGTTTTATCTCAACACCTGCACCATCTTTATGTTTAATAAGTATTCTTTCTCCACCAGGAGTATCATTTACTTCTATTATATGACCTGCTGGAGATTCACTTACTTGATTTAATGTATAAAGTGCAGGCGGTTGTTCGGGTATAGATGTTTCAGCACCTAATATACCATTCTTAATTTTTAAATTGTGAATCTCTGCACCACGTGCAGCTTTATTTGTAGATGATTCACCTACATACTGAGGCTTTGGGTGTTTTACATCGGGATCTTTAAATCCATCTGTAGGAACACCTTCACTATTAACTCGACCTTTTCCGTCTGTTGCAATTCTTTCAGTTATGCTATCATTTTCGGTTGTCATAATTTATCCTCTATTAAGTTCAGAAGGAGATAGTGGTGGTAAAGTACCAGATGAAGATTTATTTGTCTTTTTAAATTTACTTTTTATATATTGTTGCATATCAATACCTGGATCAGATTTACTTTCTGGATCTGTATCGTTGTGCCCCCAAACTTGTCCGCCGGGCCAAACAATATAAAAAGCCTTTAAGAATTGATCAAGTGTTTTCCATTGGTCTGATGTAATTGATTCTGCACTTATAAACTTATTATAATTAGGATTTCCGCTATTACAGTTATAACCACCAACCATGGAAACACCTATACTATACCTATTGTGTCCATTTGCTTTTGCATGAGCGCCAACTCTATTTAATGGTCTACCTCTTTGAAGTGATCCATCTCTTTTAATAATATAGTGGTATGAACAACCAGAAAAACCTCGATCAATAGCAATGTTATGACATTCTTCTGCACCAACATGACCTTGATCTATATAGTGTGCAGTCCAATGCACAACAGTTTCTGTAATTTCTCTATTAGTACCTCTAAAGTCTGCAATAAGTTCCTCAAAACTATCAACAAATTTAAACTCATAACCATTTATAGTCCCTTTTGAAACTCTGCTTGTTGATGGAAAATCTTGTTCGTTTGAATTTAATCTTTCAACAACGCTTGTTGCAGGTTTTAATTGTGTAAACTGTGCACCTCTTGATGCAACGACATTAGAAACCGAAGGATTAATTCTATATACATTTTTTAAAATAATATCAAGATCTGTTCCAGATACTGAATTTTCAAGCGATCTTTGAATTATTGAAACAGCATTTTCTTTTCTACCTAAAAGTATTTCTTGCATTACCCTTTTTAAGACAGTATCACCCAATAAACCTTTAGTATCAGAAACCAATTGTGCTCTTAATACATCTGTTCCTAATAGTAAAAGATTATTTAAAAGCCCACCTTCATAATTATTTGTAGAACTTAAGCGTGATAGTGTAATTGAAGTAAGAGCATTAGCAAAACTATTATCTCTTGTTGTATCTTTAATATTAGAAATAATTGTATTTCCAGCCATACTTGTAAGTTGGCCCATTAAGGAATCATTTGGATCAACCCCTGTAATATTACCAACGCTACTAAAAATAGAAAATGGAGATGAAGCAATAACGTGAGATTTTAGATTACCCAGTGTTGGTGCTCTACCAGTTATAGCTTGAAGCGCTGTAGTATTTTGTGGGCTGGTTGTAAATGCAGAAAAAAATCCTTCAAGAGGGTTTTTCAATCTAACTGGACCAACATCGGATATATCACCATCGTCAAATTTATCACTTAATGATGTAAGTGGTTCAATATTTGCAACATTTACAGAAGCATTTTTTGCAACAGATGATGAGATAGTTGATAAACTTGCACTAGCTAAATCTGTAATAGATTCAGAGGTTTCTTCTATATTAGTCTGTTTTTTTACTCCATCAAGTATCGAACTAAATTTATCGTGACTGATTGAATTTTCTAATGTTGACATAAATTAAACTCCATCAAGAACTACTGTACAGATCATAGGCTATCTGTGCAAAGTTAAATCTTTTTTCAAAAGTACCGGGTCTTGGTCTTTCAAACTTTCTTTCAAATACTCTTGTGGCTTCAGAAACAGTGGTTGCTTTCTTAAGGCTACCATATCCTAACCAAGACTGTGTTTCTAATTCATACATCATGAAAGGCAATTGTGCTTCAAGTGTTTTATAGTCCAATCCATTTTGATTAGAAAAATCAATAAGTGATGAATATCTATCTGCTCTCCATTGGGCAAGACCGAACGCTGGTTTACCAACATCATTAGGATTCAATGCAGCTGGATTTAAATTAGATTCGGCACTAAGATTGCCTATAACACCTGCAGCCTGTTCATCAGTCAATCCTTGTTTCTTTAAGTAATTAAAAATCTTCTCACCATTAGATCCGCCTGGTAAATTTAGTGAATCTATTTTTCTGCCTTCACCTGTTCTGACGTCAGTATTAGTAGTTTGTCCATCTAAAGGAACGCTCTGAGTTTTATTATTTTGAACTGTAACATCTTTATCATTTTCTATATAATGTAAAGAACCTATAACAATAGGAAGCTGTGAACTTAATCCATCTGCAAAAAAACCTATTACTTGAGCTCCATTTTGAATCTGACCCATTTTACCTATTCCTGAGATACCACCTTCAGTTGAAGGGATAACTACCTGAGCCCAAGGTAAATCATTTGTTGGTATATCATCAATATTAGATGAATGAATACCTCTAATTCTTACTTTAACACGACCGAGTTTTAAAGGATCATTATTGCTTACTACAATACCAACAAACCATCTAAAAGAGTCTCCGTAATATTCTTCTTGAATAGTTTTCATCATATAGCTCCTGACTGAGACTTGTAAGCCAATTTTGCACACGAAACTACAGCGCTATAAATATCTGACTGAAATATGTGTCGTGTAGCATATATCATATAAGAACCACTTTTTCTTTTATCTAAATTATTTGATCCATCGTCTTCCATATAGCTTGTGGAATTGGCTTTAAATGAAACATTAATTAAATTTCCTATAGAATGATTAACATCGGAATGTAAAAAATTATGTCCTGGTACGCTTATTTCTATAGGAGTTTTATGTAAAAAATATCTTAAAGCTTTAGATTTTGCTTTTAACATATGAGAATTAGTATCGTCAGACTGATAATAATTATAATTACCATCTTCAAAGGTATGTGAAGATGCAATCTGACTTATTTCACTAGTATTATAGTCATGCATTTTTCTATCATTAATTAATGCATTTCCATCATAAACCGGAATATTTTGTCTTGGTTCAAAAGATATTCCAGCAAATATTTCATTTGCATCTATTCTACTTGTATGAGATTTATTAGTAATTGTATCTATAAAATTATATGTAGAATTTATAAAACCTTTCCTTGCTAGCATTAACTGATCTTCTGCTCCAGCATAGGCAAAGTTTCTTATAATATAATTTTGTCTAGGATCTTGAGCATCAAATCCTCCACTACTTCCTTGTAAATATACATAATCATAAATACCCTCATTTAAAGGTGTTAATTGTAAAATCTTTTCTAAATCTAAAAATCTAATTCTGTCATCACATATGGTAGAGAATAAAAAGAAAGGCATACCGTTCTGAGATGATGCTCTATCTTTTATCCAATTAGCTGCATCCAAAGGATTTAAATTTGGAATTACTACTTTCATATCAGAAGATTCTTTAAATTGACTTCCACTAATATTAAAAAGTTCTCTATTTAAATTATCTATCAGAATATCTCTAATAATGTCTACTGGTTTTCCGTTATATGATTTTTGTAATCTTATCAATCTTGAATAGTAGCCTATATCTTCTATAAGAGAAATACCAACAAGTTCTTGTGAATCATTTGTTTTAACTGATCTTACTATTTCTGTTATAATAAAATTTTTTTCTATTGTATAACCAAGTTTTCCGTCGTCGGTTGTAATTTCTATTTCAACAATCTCTGTTCCAGAAATCTCGGTTCTTTCTACAATTCTATCATTATCTGCAAATAATACTTGAGCTGTTAAATAAGGTTTATCTATATGTTCATAAATATTTACTTCATTAATAACTGAAGTAATATCATATACAACAGATCCATCATCTCTATCTTTTCTAATTCTTAATTTTTTAATTAAAAATTCGGCGGAATTATCGGACATTAGCTATTCTCTCTAAGAGAACTTTTATATGCGGAAAATATACCGGCAATAGACTCAGGCTTAAATGCCTTAATTCTCGTATTTAACTCGTTTTCTTCCTGATAGTGTTCAAGATTAGTTATTTCAACTAAACCAGATCCAGGACCTACTGTTGGATCAATATCTACAATGTCAGTACCTAATTTATAATATCTTACCGCATTATATTCTAAACTTGAAGAATGTAGAGTAACTGTTTTTGAAGGATCACCAACAAGTTGTATTGTTTCCGAAACAGTAAAGGTTGGTGTTCCAGCTACTGTGATAGTACCAAGATTTGAATTTGTTGAAATTATTTTTCCGACCGTAGTTGAGTTTTGTCCAGTAATAGAATCATTAACTTTAAATTTATCATAGAAATAATCACGTGTGGTAAGTGTCGTATTATTATATTTTCTTTTTACGTATGCAGTTAAACTTTTATTTGATAGAGGCCAACCTTTGGTTTTTAAATTATCATTAAGTAAAAAGAACGTCCAATAATAATCTGTTGTATCATATAACATTTGAGAAACCTGATCAGGTCTTTCTCCATCGTATAAATCATAAAAGGTATATAAAGATGAATTATCTTTTAATCTATCAATTATATCTATGTATACAGATAAGTTTTGAGTACGGTTAAAATCTTTTTCATTACCATACTTATATACTATTTCTGGAAATCCTGTAAAAAAAGTCATTACTAAAATCCTCTATTAACGCCGCGCGCTCTATCTGCTAAGACTGATCTCGTTCTTTGAGCAGCATCCATTTTAGCTTTTGGAGATAGATTTCTTGTTGCATCCTTTTTATCCAAAGTAAATTCTTCTGCAAACGCTACCTGAATACTCACTTCGTTAAATTCTCCATCTTTATAAAAACCACCAGTATTATTATATGAAGCAGAAAAACTTTTAAGATACATGTGTTTAAAACTTAAGTTTGGATTTTTTTCTCCTAAATCTCTTCCATCATACATTAAATTTACCTGAAATATATTAGGAAATTTATAACCAGCACTTACTGAAGTATCTAATCCTTCAAGCGGAATAGTTTCTGGATAAAGATTTCTTCTAAAAAAAGAAACAATATTTCTTATATGATTTTGTTCTTCTACACTTGTTGGAACCATTTTAAAATCAAAGGAAAATTCACGAATATTAAATGATCTAAATATCATTCGTGTATTGGGATTAGGTGTTACTCTCAATGCACCTCTTATAGCGTCAGTTTGTCCGGGAAGACCTGCGGCAACACGACTGGCTAAAAGTGATGCTGCATCACCAGATAAATTTCCTTTTAATCCTTCTATTAAACTTTTTCCAGCAGTTCCTACTGCATCACTTATTGCGCTAACAACACCTCTACCCTGTTCTATTGCTGTACCTGTAGATGCACCTAAAATACCTAAATCTGCACTATTAATAGTTACTTGATCAGCTATAGTAACTGGTGTTGGCATATATAATGCAACAGATTCGTCTAAATATCTTTCAGTACCAACTGTAAGTTTTGAGTTTTCAAAAAATCTACCTACACTGTTAGCAGTTTCTTTAACTGCATCAATTACTTCATCTACTGCACCACCTACCGTTACAATTCTTCGAGTCCCTGGCGGTGGAGTATTTGGAAAACTCATATCGCTTGACCGAGCACTTGATGGTTGCCTAATTACTTCTTTTTGTGCATATGTTGGACCTTTTTTTTGAATCGGAGTAAAAAGAACATAAGCTTTATACTTATCCCGATTGTCAATAGGGTACATGTATCTTATTGATGATGACATTCAAAATTTCCTAATAAATAGAATTATCTTATTCTTATTTATATAATTAAAATGAAAGTATTATGAAAACATACCAAGGAAAATATAAAGTAAAGTACAGATCAAAATATCGTGGTGATCCAGATAATGTAATTTACAGATCTATGTGGGAAAGACACTGTTTTAAATGGTGTGATAATAATCCTTCAATAAAAACTTGGGCATCTGAAGAAGTTGTAGTACCATACTTCTATGAAGTCGATAAAAAATATCATCGTTACTTTGTTGATCTAAAGATAACATTTAAAGATGGTAAGACTATTATTGTAGAAATTAAACCAGATAGTCAAACAATTCCTCCAAAATTTACAGGAAGAAAAACTAAAAGATATATTAATGAGGGTATGACTTATGTTAAGAATATGAATAAATGGAAAGCTGCTAAAAACTTTGCTGAGGATAGAAACTGGGAGTTTCAGATTTGGACAGAAAAGACACTACAAAGTATGGGCATAATGCCAAAGCAGTCTAAGATGAAGAGTCTTCCGAAGATGAAAAAAATTAAAAAATCATTATAAATACTACAATGGCAAGTATATTTCAGAATCTTGAGATCGAAGCGTTTAGAGCAGGTATTAACCCTCGGACACAAGAATCAAGAGATTGGTTTAGAAAAAGAATTGGTGCTTTACGTGGCGGAGCAATGCGTAGAATCAATAGAAATCAACTATTGAGAGATGAAGAGTTGACGCTTGAAAATAGAGCTGTTATTGGCAATATGTATATGTTTTTCTATGATCCAAAACATAAAGATAAGTTGCCATATTATGATGGATTTCCATTAGTGATACCAATTGGACCAGCTGAAAAAGGCTTTCTTGGTTTAAATTTACATTACTTACCGCCTGTACTTAGGGCTAAATTACTTGATGGTCTTATGGATACAACAAATAATAAACGGTTTGATGAGTCAACAAAGTTTAATATAAAATATCAACAATTAAAGAGTGCGTCTAATCTAAGATATTTTAAACCGTGTGTAAAGCACTATTTAAATTCAAATGTAAGAAGTAGATATGCAAAGGTTGATTCACCAGAATGGGAGATAGCAACATTTCTTCCAACTGCATCTTGGAATAAATCCAGTGGTTCTGCAGTATATAGAGCATCAAGGAAAATGATCTAATGTTAGATATTAATGCATTTCAATCTTCACTTAAAGCTGGCTTAGCAAGAAATAATTTATTTCGAGTTCAATTACCTACATTTACAGATTTACCAGATATAACATCAAGTCAGCTAAATTTTATGTGTAGAAACATTAATCTTCCTGGTAGATCAATAAGTGTAAATGAAAGAGTCATAGGCATTCCAAAAGCTGAAAAAGTTGCGAATGGATTTTTAATTGACGATATATCAATTACATTTATGCTCACAAATACATATGATGCTAAAAGATATTTTGATTATTGGACTGGTTTATCTGTGGATTTTGATACATACGAATTAGAATACAAATATGGTTCAACACCCGGATCTGGATATACTAGACAAGTTACAATATATCAGTTAAATAATGCTAATGAAGAGGTTTACGAGTGCACTTTAATAGATGCTTTTCCTACACTTGTAAACGCAATAGAATTTAGTAATGAGCAAGGTGGTACTAGTGAATTAAATATACAACTCTCTTATAATAACTGGAAAGGTGTTTATAAAAACCCTAATAATTAAATGAAATGAGGATGAAAATATGGCGCTGCCAAAGTTAAATGATAAACCAAAGTATGAATTAATTATACCTTCGTCTAAACAAAATGTAAAATTTAGACCTTATTTGGTAAAAGAAGAAAAAGTATTGATGATGGCTCTTGAATCACAAGATAAAGCCGCTTCATTAAATGCAGTAGTTGATACTATTTCTTCATGTGTACAAGATGAATTTGATTCTAGTAAACTTACATTATTTGATATTGAATATATGTTTATTATGATTAGATCAAAGTCTGTAGGTGAAGTAAGCCAACTCGGTATAAAATGTAAGCAATGCGAAAAGACCAATGAAATTGCAGTACGATTAGATGATATTGAAGTAAAACAAGATAGAATAGTAGAAAAGGATATTAAACTTGAAGAAAATATTACGTTATCTATGAAATATCCAAATTTTAATGATGTACTTAAATTTGAAGATAATAATTTAACTGAAACAGAAAAAACTTTTATACTTATTGGTAAATGTATGGAATCAATTGAAACTGAAGAAGAAAATATTATGCTTAAAGATGTTTCCGATACTGAAGTAAATGATTTTATTGAATCTTTAAATACTGAACAATTTACTAAGGTAAAAGAATATGTTGAAAATATGCCAAGAGTTGAAAAAGAAATAAAATTTGTTTGTGGTGGTTGTGAAACTGAAAATACAATGGTGTTAAGTGGTATAGATGATTTTTTTTAGTGGCTCTTTCTCATGATAATTTAGTAAATTATTATAAAACAAATTTTTTATTGATGCAAGAACACAAATATTCTTTGACTGAAATTGAAAGTATGTTACCATGGGAAAGAGAAATTTATATAGGTATGCTAGTTGATTATATTGAAAAAGAAAACGAAAGAATAAAGAACCAAAATCAAGGATAGGATCCTATGGCTACATTAACTAAAGTGATACAGACACTGAATGAAACTAATGACGATGCAACAAAACGTCATCGTGATATTAAGATAACGCTTGAAAAAGGTATATCTGATATATCACAATCATTAAGTTCCATACAAAGAGCAGGGATTAAATTGCCTGGTCTAGGTTTGTTAATTGGTGCACTTACAGATAACCCTCTCACAAGAGCAATTAGTAATATAACAAACACTATTATGAGAGCAGTGACTGCACCATATAGATTAGTAGCAAGACTTATTTCAACAGTAAAAGACTCAGTAATGGGCATCTTTACAGGATTAGGTAAAATATTTAAAGATATAGTTACGGCACCTTTAAGTAAAGCATTTGGTCTATTAACAGGTTTATTTTCTACAAACTATGAAAAAGAAAATAATAAAATATTAGGTGAAGTTTTAAAGAGTATAGATTTTTTAAATCGTCAGTTTGACTCTTACTTTGATTATTTAAAAAATCAAAAGCTAGATGATATACCACAAGCTAGTGATGGAGATGGTGTACCTATAAGATCAGACAATAATCAAAATATACAAGAGCAAAGTCGTGGTGGCATTATGTTAGGAATAGGTGGTTTCTTAAAAGTTGCCACAGGTATTATAACTGGTATAGGTTTAGCGCTTGTTGCAGAAGTTACTGGTTTTGATAAGTATCTTAAAGCATTCTTTTTATCTGAAAGATTTACTAAAATATTTAAAATATTTCCTGCAATTGCTGATTCAATAGGAGCTGCATTTCGTTTAGTTAGTAAAGGTGTTAATGTAGCAGTCGATATTATAAAATCAAATACTTTCTTTGCTACTTTAGGCGATATGTTTAAAATGTTATTTAGTGGAGTAACAGAAAAGATTGCTAAAATTGGAAAGGCTATAGGATCAGTAGGATCTTTCTTTGCAAAAATAGGATCATTACTTTCATTCGTGTTTAAACCTATAGGAGCATTATTAAGAGCAGTTCAAGTATTTGCAAGATTTACTTTCCTTGCTCCACTAATCACATTATTTGATTTTATAAAAGGTGCATTTAATGGTTTCGTAGATGCTGAAGGTGGGATATTTAAGAAATTATTGGGTGCTCTTGAAGGTGGTGTCTTAGGTATTATAAAAGGTATCACAGCAGGTTTGGATGTTTTAATATTCGGTTTACCAGCATTTCTACTTGAGAAGTTGGGCTTTACTGGATTAGCAGAAAAATTTAGAGGATTCTCTATCACAGCACTTGTAGATGATCTGTGGTCTAATATTAAAGGTCTATTTAGTAAACTTAATTTTAAAGAGCTTACAACTAGACTTGCAAACTTTAAAGATAAGATGCTAATAAATCTTTCAAAGATAAGTTTTTCATTACCAGATATTACAATTCCAATACCTAAATTTTTAGGTGGTGGAGACTTTAGACTTTTAAAAGGCTTCACGGTTGGTGTTTCTGAAGCTGGTGCCAGAGAAGCGCAAAGAAGAATTGATCAAAGAAATGCAGCACTTATACAAAGTCGTAATACCGCTGAACAAGAATCTAGTGCTAGATTAAATAATGCACAAACACAATTATCAAATACTATTGATAGTAGAAATATTAGTGCAGTTCAACAGAACAATGCAATTGACGCTCGGTCAACACAGAATAATACAACTGTGCTTAACCAAGCGCCTATGCCATCATCTTCTGATGGTTTTGATAGGATGGCTCCTATCTAGTCTTCATTTACAAGATTTGCAAAGTGTGCCATAATGTCATCATCTTCTGCGGAAGGTGATGCTGAAGTCATCTCTGCAGTTTCCATTTGAACAGGCTCTGCTGTTCTCATTGCTGGTGCTGGCTGTGGTTCACCCAAAGATTCTTCTTGCTTCATTGTTGGTGCTCCAACAGAAGCTTGCTCTCCAAGAACAGCCATAAGTTTAGCTTGTAGTTCATCATATGTTTTATAATTCTTCGGATCTGTATATTCACGCAGATCATGAAGTTGATTATAAATTTCTTCAAGATAAGTATCGTCTGAAGATAGTTCAGTCTGAGCTGCAAACTCTGACTTATCATAATTACGATAGCCTTCTACATCACGAATTTTCAATTTAAAGTTAGCACCACTCCAAAAATCAAATGGATTGATGGGATCTTCATCTTGAAATTCTGGTTGCATAGCATCCATCAATTTATCAAAGATTTTCTTTCCATACTGGCACAAGAATACC
>Ga0213859_10000925_pt1 | contig 13328 bp, 13 predicted proteins | sample PICome_2_FD_160133 | JGI IMG/M metagenome (GOLD analysis project Ga0213859, IMG submission 160133) | Coastal seawater microbial communities near Pivers Island, North Carolina, United States - PICO304 | ecosystem: Environmental > Aquatic > Marine > Coastal | place: USA: North Carolina... | reverse complement strand
TGTCAGGTGAAACACCAATTGCACCTTTTGCTTCATCATGATTTTTATGACCTACATAAATAATTTGTGTATTTTCTTTACTAAATTTTTTGGCTTCATGATGAACTTTTGTAACTAATGGACATACAGAATTAATAGTTAAAGAAGATACGTTATTAAACTGAAGTTCAATTTCAGGTGCAGTTCCATGTGCTGACAACATAACAATTGCACCTTCAGGTATTTCCTTAGGGTCTTCTACAAAAACTACATTATTTTTTTCAAATTCTTTTACAATCCATTTATTGTGTACTATTTCGTGATAACAATAAATCGTTTCATCATAGATTTTTAATAACCAGTGCAATGCTTTTATAGCCATTTCTACACCAGCACAGAATCCTCTAGGGGTAACTAGATATAGTTTGTTTACCATATAAATAGAATAGCTATATTTATAATATGACTAAAAATAAAATTCCAGAGGTTTTAATACTTGGATTACCTAATGCTGGTAAATCAACTCTAGTAAATGCTTTATCTAAAAGAAAAACATCTATTATTGGTTCTACACCGAATACAACAAGAGATAAAGTAACTACAACTTTAAAATTTGAAGATGAAAAAAAATTATTAATTTCAGACTTACCTGGTTTTTTAGAAGATCCAGATGAGATTAACCATAAATTTCAAGACAATATTTTAAGATACATAAATAAAGCAGAACATATATTGTTTTTAATAGATGTACAATCAAAAAACTATTCCGGATTAGATTCTATTTTTAAATTAATAAACAATAATAATCTTCAAAATAAAACTACAACAGTATTTAATAAGGCAGAAAACTTTGAAATTGAAAATTTAGACAAGAGAATGTACAAATATATATTTAATACTGAATTATTTATCTCTGCATATCACAAAAAAGGATTAGACGTATTAGAAAACCTTCTTAAAAAACTTTCGAAGAAAAGTTCTAATGAGAATGATAAGAAATCTTCAATAGTGATTGTTGGTCGTCCAAATGCTGGAAAATCAACTTTGTTTAATGCTCTTTTAAATAGTAACAGATCGACTGTTTCAAATGTACCAGGCACAACTAGGGATAAAATAAACGAAGATATAAATTTAAATACTGTGTCATATCAAATTACTGATACAGCTGGGATTCCAAGAAAAAAACAAAAGAATCAAATTGATATGTACTCGTCGACTGTAGCTATAAGATCTCTAGAAAATGCAACTTTAGCATTAATTGTTATAGATAGTGAAGTTGGACTTTCCTTTGAAGACAAAAGAATATTAAAAGAAGCAATAGAGCAAAATGTAACTCCTTTAGTTGTTTTCAATAAATGGGATAAATTAGATACTTATGAAAAGGAAGAAATAAATAAAAATATTAAAAATGAGTTAAAGCAATACCAATGGGTAAAAGTATTACGTATTTCTGCTTTAAACAAAAAAAATATTACACAAATTAGTAAGAGTATTAAAGACGTAGAAGATCAATTACATACAAGAATTGGCACTTCAGAGTTAAACGTTAAATTTAGAGAATTGTGGATAAAAAATCCGCCACATCCTTTTAGAGGTAAAAGAGCAAAACTTAAATATGTGACTCAATATTCATCTTATCCTCCTGAATTTTCCTTCAATCTAAGTTCTAGAATTCCAAAAAACTACCAGATGTTTATAGAAAACAATATTAGACAAAATTTCAATATGAAAAATATATGCTTTAAAGTCAAGATAAATGCATAGTTTTGGATTTAAATTAATAGTTTTTACAGCTGGCTTCTATGTAGCGATTAGGATATTTCAAGCATTGTTTTACTTAATTAATTAACAATAATATTCAATTAAATTATAAAATAATTTCAATTATGCATTGAATTAGCAGATAAATTTCCTATTATTAATACATCCACATTTATGTGGATTTTTTGTATACAAAAAGGAGAAATATTGAGTAATTATAAAGGCTCAGCAAGATGGAAATTTGTTGTGCTTTTCTCAATTTTTGCGTTAGTTGTAGTTGCCTGTGGTGGCGATGCAGTTGAAGAAGATGCAGTTGATGAAGCTGCACCTGAAACAACTGAAGCACCTGCAACAACTGCTGCAGAAGTTGAAGAAGCATCAAGCGCCCCAGAGGGTGCCTTCAAATTAGGTATCTTTTCTGATCCACAAAGTTTCAATATTTGGGATGCATTAGATGTACAACAAGACTTTTGGACTTATGCAACATTAAGTCCTCAAGGAACATCTTTATTTAGCACTAACTATCCTACTTATACACTAACAACGAACCTCGCAAGTGAGCTCGTTGAAGTTTCTGAAGATAATGGTGACGGAACATTTAGTTATACCGTTCCATTGCACGAAGGACTTGAGTGGAGTGATGGTGAAGCTATAGATGCCAATGATATGGTATTTACATATGAAACAGTCAGAGATTTGGGAATGTTAGGCGCATGGTTGTCCAGCTACCCATTGGCTACTGAAGGTGAAGATGGATCTGTTTCACAAGGTCTTACTAACATCGAAGCAATAGATGATTATACAGTTAAAATAACATTTAACTTTGACCCAGGATTGTCAATTTGGCAATATGGTGTTGCATCTTCATCTATTGTTGCAGAGCATTATTGGTCACAATTCACAGCTGATAGAGAAACATTATTGGCAGCTCCAGGAGATGGAGCACCTGTAGCAGGAGCTTTCGAATACGGAACTCTTGAAAGCGGTGCTTTTTACACTTGGGCATATGATGAAGACACAATGTGGTTTGGTGGTGACAACACTGTTTATGCAAATGGTGGAGTATCATACAATCTCGATAATGGGGTTGCACCAAAAATTTCATATGAATTCGGTGATCTAAGTGGAGATTCTATTTCATGGACTGATGGACCAAATGTCGGTACTGTTGAATTCTCACTTTATGGTGATCAAGATGCAGCTTATTTAGCATTCCAAAATGGAGAAGTAGATTTTGTTATTAACCCATTAGGGTTAAAGAAAAATGCAGTGGAGTCTTTGATTTCTGCTGGTGATATTGAAGTTATTACTAACCAATCAAATGGTTATAGATATATGGCTTTTAACACTAGAGAAGGAAAATTCCCAACTGATAACAAAGCATTTAGACAAGCAGTTTCTTGTATAATTGACAAGCAATTCGTTATAGATAGTGTTCTTGCAGGAGCAGTCCTTAATATGGATGGACAAATGCCACCTGCACTCACATCATGGGTAGCACCTGTTACAGGAGTGTTAGCCGAATGTGATGGACTTTCATCTGAAGAAAGATGGAACAAGTCCATTGGAATACTACAAGATGCTGGATGGCAAGCTGATGATTGGGGAGAACACCCAGGTGGAGCTGAAAGAGCAATTGCACCAACAGGACTTAAAGGTCCAAATGGTGAAACAATGCCTTCAGACATGTTGCTATACGCACCAGGTCCTGGATACGATCCAATCAGATCAACATTCTCATTATTTGCAGCCGATTGGATGCAACAATTAGGTGTTGACGTAATTGCTAGACCAACTGGTTTTAGTGTCATCGTAGATATTATTCTCGGTGAAGAAACTTGTGACGAATGGTATTTCTATATGTTAGGTTGGGGATTAACTCCATATCCTGATCATATAGTAGACTTTTTCCAATCTGATGGAGATGCATGTGTAGGTGGTATTAATACACCTGGGTATAATAATCCAGAGTATGATGCACTTGCAGAAGAATTTAATGCAGCAAAATCAGTAGCGGAAGCACAAGTTATTGCTAACAAAATGGAAGCAATTTTATTTGATGACCTTCCATATTTAGTCCTATTTACACCACCAATAATTGAGGCATACAGAGGAAATGTTGAATTTCCTTATACAGATGTCCTTGCAGGTATATCTAACCTTTATGGATTGCCAGGAAGTGTAAAAGTTAACGACTAATTACGATTATTAGATTGAAGAGTGGGTATTTATACCCACTCTTCATTTAATATTTTAATGGGTTTATTTAAATTTAAAGAGGGGTAAATGCTTGCTTATACTATAAAACGATTCTTTGAAATGATTATTGTTTTTTTCTTATTTTTAGTTATTTCATATCTCTTGTTTAATGCTATTCCTGGAAATGCTTTTTCAAGTCTTCTACTAAATCCATTATTACCACCTGAAGCATATCAAAAGACTATAGAAGCTTTTGGATTAGATAAACCTCTTCTTGAAAGACTACAACTATATATTGTTAATTTTTTTAAAGGTGATTTTGGTTATTCATATACTTATTACCCACGTACACCAATTGATTTAATTGCAGAAAGATTACCAAGAACTTTAATGTTATTTTCAATTGTTAACATTGTCGCTTTTTATACAGGTTTTTTAGTAGGTAAAATCTTAGCTTGGAGAAGAGGTTCTAAATCTGAAACATGGATAACTATTGGTTCTGTCTTTTCATACACAGTTTTTTACCCTTGGTTCGCCTTAATGATGCTTTGGTTCTTTGGATATAAATTAGATTGGTTCCCACTCGGAAAATTTTTAGTACCAGAAAAATGGTACGATGCGCCATACTCAAGCGATGAAATATTTTATACTCTGATTTTATTTACAACTATTTTATCGTTTATGCTGTTTTTGGTTTTTATCTTTACAAGAGGTATTGAATCGATACAAAACCGAAGAAATGCGAGACTTTTTGGTTTAGTAATACTTTTGTCTATTTCAGCAATGTATTGGTCTAATGGTGAAGCAGCTTTAAAAAGATTTTATGCTGCTGATATTGCTTACCATATGATCTTACCTACATTCACTGTTACATTAGTTGCATTCGCTGGTACTGCATTATTAACACGGACAACAATGATGGAAGTTTTGAAAGATGATTATATTTTAACTGCCAGAGCAAAAGGGTTAAGTCAAAAAAGAGTTAGAGACAGACACGCTGCTAGAACTGCATTATTACCTGTTGTTACATCATTTATTTTTACAATAATAACAATAATTGATGGTTCAGTACTAACGGAGTCTATATTTTCCTGGCCTGGTATGGGCCAATTAATTTTGGAAGCAGTTGTCCAGGAAGATATACCATTAGCCATGGCAACATTTTCTTTTATTGGTATATTGGCATTAATAGCACATTTTATTGCTGATATTTCATATGCATTTTTAGATCCTCGAATAAGAGTTAAAGCAGAAAGTTAAAATGGAAAATCAAGAATTTGAAAACGATCTAAAAGCTAAATTTAAAAAGAATTGGCGTTTATTTAAACAAAGTAAGTTAGGAATGACAGGACTAGCAATTGTTATTTTTTTTGCTTTTCTTGCAATTTTGCAACCTTTGTTATTCTTAACTAATATTTGGGATGAAGCAACTTACCATCCTGTTGTTGGTTACGATGCTGAGCAAATCTCAAGAACCGTTGTACAGTGCCCTGACGAATACCCAACAGAAAAATATGATACAAAAGATGATTGCCCTCGATTAGATGAAGTAAATATTAGATATTTAAAAGCTTTTGGGATAGATGCGGAAGTTGGTGATTCTTACTTATCTAACGTTCAACCAGCACCTCCCTCTAGTAGACACTTGCTTGGAACAGATTCACTGGGTAGAGACATATTTTCACAATTAATGGAAGGAAGTCAGGTTGCTTTTTTACTTGGTTTGATTAGTGCAATTATTGGTGTTGGAATTTCCACATTACTTGGAACAGCTGCTGCATTTTATGGAGGAAAACTTGATACTTACCTTATGAGACAATCAGATTTGGTACTAATGCTTCCATCTTTACCTTTCTTATTTATTATTTCAGCTTTTGCCGAATTAAAGGTTTGGCACCTAGCTGTTGTCCTTGGTACATTAGGAGGATTAGGAGGCTCAGTCATTACAATTAAATCTCAAGCACTTCAAGTCAAGGTAAAACCTTTTGTTGATTCAGCGAGAATTACAGGAGGCAGTAAAAGAAGAATTATGTTCTCACATATTCTTCCAAATGTAGCTCCACTTGCATTGCTTTATATGGTATTTAGTGTTACTGGTGCAATAGCGTCAGAAAGTGTACTGTCTTTTCTAGGACTTTTAAACATTGATATGAGTTGGGGAATAATGATTTACTTATCTCAAACTGAAGGATTTATTTTTACAGGGCTTAAATATTGGTGGCTAATTATACCTGCAGGACTAGCAGTTACTTTATTAGCCGGAGGGTTTTACCTAGTTGGTAGAGGTCTGGACGATGTATTTAATCCTAGATTGAGGAGAAGATAATGACAGATTATGCACTTGAAGTTAAAAATCTTTCTATGCATTATGACACACTTGATGGAAATGTTGATGCTGTAAAAAATATTTCATTTAATGTCAAAAGTGGAGAATCATTTGGATTAGTTGGTGAATCTGGGTGTGGTAAAACATCTGTTGCTATGACATTACTTCAATTACAACCTGAAAATTCTGTAATAAGTGAAGGCAGTATAAAGGTTGATGGTAACGAATTAATTGGTTTGTCTGAAAATGAACTAAGAAAAATAAGATGGGATAGTATAAGCATAGTATTTCAAGGTGCAATGAATGCGTGGAATCCTGTCATAAAGGTTGGTGAACAAATTCGAGAAGCTATGAGGGAGCATAATCCAGAAAGTTCTAAAAAAGAAAACATAGAAAAGATAAATGAGTTATTTAAAATGGTCGGTCTTGATGAATCTATAGCTGATAGATTTCCTCATGAGTTATCTGGTGGAATGAAGCAGCGTGCAGTAATAGCTCTTGCATTATCTTGTGACCCAAAAATAGTCATAGCTGATGAACCAACAACAGCACTTGATGTCGTAATTCAAGATCAAATCTTGAATGAGATAAAAAAAGTACAAGAATTACTCGGTTTGAGTTTAATTTATATATCACATGATATTGCTGTAATTGCTGAGATGACAGATAAAATTGCTGTAATGTATGCTGGTTCAATTGTTGAAATAGGCCCAACTAAATCAGTTTTTGAATCTCCTAAACATTCTTACACTAGAGCCCTTTTAGATTCTACACCATCAATACATGGAGAAAAGAAAAAGTTAAGTTCGCTTGATGGTGAGCCTCCTAGTTTAATAAATGTAATTAATGGCTGTTCTTTTTCTCCTCGTTGTCCTACACCAACTTCAGGTTGTAGAGACCAAACAATTGAAATGGGCCTTAAACAAGTTGGTGATGACCATTACGCTGATAAATGTTGCTCGGAGTGCGTTTAAATGTCTGAGAATATTTTAGAAGTACAAAATTTAATAAAACACTTTGAGGTTTCAAATAGTGTATTTTCAAGAAATAAAAAAATTGTTAAAGCTGTAGACGGTATAAGTTTTGATATTAAAGCTGGAGAAACTCTCGGATTAGTTGGACAAAGTGGTTGTGGTAAAACAACAACAGCTAGATCATTATGTTTATTAGATCCAAAAACTTCTGGAAAGGTTAATTTTTATAATCCTACTTCAAAATCTATGGAATCTATTGATAGCATTAGTGAAGAAGGAATGCGTATTTTTAGAAGAAATATGCAGATGATTTTTCAAGATCCTTATGAATCCTTAAATCCTAGATGGACAATAAAAGATATTATTAAAGAACCTTTAGATATTCATAATATCGGTTCATTTTCAGACAGAGAAGAAGCAGTAGTTGAAATATTAAGAACTGTTGGACTTACTCCTCCTGAAAATTATTTAGCTAGATATCCACATGAGATTTCTGGAGGACAAAGACAAAGAGTTTCAATTGCTAGAGCTTTAGTTATGAAACCTAAATTTGTAGTTTGTGATGAACCAACTTCTATGCTCGATGTATCTATTAGAATCTCCATAATGGATTTAATGATAAATCTTGCAAACGATCTAGATGTTTCTTATTTATATATAACACATGATTTAGCAGTAGCTAGATATATGTGCGATAGAATTGCAGTTATGTATAACGGAAAAATTGTTGAACTAGCAAATACTGAAGAGCTATTACAAAATCCAGTTCACCCATATACAAAGAGGCTTATTTCCTCAATACCTGTTCCTGATCCAACATATAAGAGAGAAGTGTATGAGATTACGCAAAATGATTTAGACAGTATCTCCAATCTTAGCGATAACAAAAATGATTTATATGACATTGGTAATAACCATTATGTTGCTACTCATAAAATCGAAGGACTTCTTTGAAATTTGCTGACGTTTTTTTACTTCCCAATTTAATTACGTTATCTAGATTTTTTTTATCTTTATATTTATTTTTTAACTATACAGTTGATGATTTTACTCCTTACGTTTTAATTTTCATGATAGCTTTTATAGGACTCTCAGATTCTTTAGATGGAATTATTGCAAGAAGATTTAACTTAGTTTCTAAATTGGGAATTATTCTTGATCCTTTGACTGATAGGATTGTATTTATAATTTTATTAATTTGGTTATCACCTTTGATTCCATTAATTTTTATCTATGCAGTTTTAATTAGAGAATTTTTAGTTCTTATTGGTTCAATATACGTTTTAAAAACTGGATCAAAAATAAATGTTTCAAAAAAAGGTAAATTCGGTACAGTTGCTTTATTTGTATTGTTGTGTTTATTTGTACTAAACTCAACAATACTTGTTCCATTTTTAGATCCGTTAGCAATATTCACTATTATTTTTTACTTTTATGTTGCAATTGAATATTTGTACAACTTAATATATAAGAGTGGATAACGAAACAATACCATTAGATTCTTCGAGCAATTCTGCTGAAGAGCCACTTTACATACTTTCATTACTGAACAACGAACTAATGTCATCTTCATGGAAATTAATAATTAAAGACTATTATATTGGCAGATCATCTGAGAACAATATTATATTAGACGATATTACTGTTTCAAGAAAGCATGCATTACTTTCAGTGAGTAATGAAAATATAAAAATTCAAGACAATAATTCTACAAATGGAATTTATGTAAATAATGAAATTAAAAATGATTACATACTTAAATCTGGCGACAAAATACAAATAGGCAAATATTTGTTACTTCTTACAGAGGTTGTGAAATGAATATTGGTGAAGCTGTAAAAGCTTTACAAATAAAATATCCATCTGCATCAATATCTAGAATTAGATTTTTAGAAAAAGAAGGTTTGATAAATATTAAAAGATCATCAGGGGGTACTAGAAAATTTACAAATAAAGATATCGAGAAAATATCAAAAATTATAGATTTACAAGAGAATGAATTCTACAGCTTAAAAGCAATAAAAAATAATCCATCTTTGTTAAAGAACATTAAAACAAAAAATATAAAAATTGATAACTATTCAATTAGGGATTTGCTCAAGCAGTCAGGATTGTCTAAAACTCAATTTGATTACTTAGTATCTTATGGATTTGAAGTTAATAAAGAAGTATTTAACAATGAAGATATAAATAGAATGAAAGCCTGGTCATATTTTTACTCTTTAGGTTTGGAACCTAAAAATTTTTCTGTTTTGAAATCTATAAATGAACGTTCAAATGATTTTATTGAGTTTATCAAAAGTTTATTACCTGATGATAAAGAAGAAGAACACACTTTAATAATTGAAAATTTTACCGGTCTTATTAGGGGTTATTTATTAAAAGATATTTCTTAATTTTCACTGTTTTAATATTTATAACTATTAATTCATATGCATATGAGCTTGATGAAGAAGTTTTAACTACTGAATATTATTTATCATATGATTTAGATAAAAAAACTATATTATATAAAAAAAATATAAATGAGCCAATATCTCCAGCATCTATTACTAAATTAATGACAGCATTAATTCTTTATGAAAATAATGAATTGAATGAATTAATATCTATAAATTATCCAGATTCTTACAATTTTGAAGGTAAAGTTGCGTATTTAACCGCAGGAGAAAAGGTATCTGTTGAGCAATTACTCGAATTCTTATTAGTTTATTCTGCAAATGATTCTGCATATGCAACAGCAATGCACATATCAAATTCTGTTGAGGAATTTGTTAAATTAATGAATACAAGAGCAAAAAAGTTAAATATGGTTAACACTAACTTTCAAAATCCTGATGGACTTGATCAAGAAAATCACTACACAACAATTAACGACTTGCTAATTCTGTCTGAATATATTTTAAGAAATACAAAACTTATAGATATTACAAATAAATCAAATTTTTATTATGAGCAAAATGGTGAAGTAAAAACATATGAAAATACAAATTTAATATTAAAAAATGGATTTCAAGGCTTAAAGACAGGATGGACATCTAAAGCTGGTTTAACATTTATCGGCTACAACCAAGAAAATAATAGAAATATTTTAACAATTGTTAATAGATCAGTTGTTGATAATAACAAAGAAAATCATTTTGAAGACACTTTATTTCTTTATAAGGAATCATTAACAAATTTTCAAGATTATTTATTGTTAAGTAAATCTGAATATGTATACAAGATTATTAATTCTTCTGGTTCCATATTCCATTCATATAATTACGATATTTTTAAATTTGGAAATATTAATACTGAAAAAAATGTACATCTTAAATCTATTGATAGTTCAGAATTATTATTTGGAAATAATTTTGATGATGACTATATAAATATTAATTTATTTAAATCAGAAAATAGTGTTAATTACAATTTTTTAATGTCAAATGTAATATCCAAATTACTCTCTTCTAGCTAGAAATAATTTCTATAAATATTAATCTTTTTTTATGAACAATAATGTAATTGTTGAAGTTTCAGGAATAAGACTAGAAGAAGATTCTGAAACACCTATCATGCTTCTTCATGAACCTGAAACTTCTAGATTTCTCCCTATTTGGATAGGAACTATTGAGGCTGTTTCGATTGCATACGCACAAGAAGGTTACGTCCATCCAAGGCCTCAGACTCATGACTTGCTTATCGATATTATTGAATCTTTAAATGCCTCTATCTCAGAAGTTTGCATTACAGACATTCAAGATAAAACTTATTTTGCAGAAATTACATTAAGCACAATTGAAGGTAGTGTTACTTTGTCTTCAAGGCCTAGTGATGCAATTGCATTAGCTATCAGATCAAATTCGAAGATTACTGTTAACCCTGACTTATTTAATCAAAATTCAATCATTTTAATTGAGGATGATAATCAGGAAATTAAAGAATTCATTGAATTTATTGATGATATATCACCTGATGATTTTGTCTAAATCCTTGAATAACTGATTTTATCTAGTAGATTAAAACTATGCAACAGGGTTACACAGGACCAGAAGTTTGTAAAATAACTGGTATATCTTATAGGCAATTAGATCATTGGACTTCGACAGGTCTTATTAATGCATCTATTAGAAATATTAAAGGCTCTGGATTTCACAGACTATATTCTTTTAATGATATTGTCTTAGTAAAACTTGTTAATAAGTTGCGTGATGCAGGTATAAGTTTACAAAAAATTAGAGTAGCTTTAGAAAATGTTTCTAAATTACTTGGTAAAAAGAAAAACGTAACAGATGTATCTATATTTTCCGACGGAACCTCAATTTATGTATTAACTGAAAATGACCAAATGATCGATTTACTTAAAAAAGGTCAGGCAGTTTTTGGTATTTCACTAGGGCCAGTTCGCACTGAAACGGAAGCAGAAATATTTTCTTTATTCCCAGAAAAAATTTCTGTACGAAATAGATGACCTTTGCGCACTATTCTGAAAAAATATTTTCTGAACATTTAGATTTATTTAACATCCAATGGATATATGAACCTACTAGCTTTCCTTTAAAGTGGGGTAGTGGTTCGATTAAAATGATGTTTACACCAGATTTTTACTTACCTGAACTTGATGTATATGTCGAAATAACAACCATGAATCAGAATTTAATTACAAAAAAACAAAAGAAGTTGAAATTAGCTAAAAAATTATATCCAAACAAAAATTTTAAATTAATTAATGAATCTCAATTTTATAACTTTCTCAATAGTGACAATGAAGTGCTAATTAAGAAAGCTATCGCTAGCTGAGTATTTAAGTAGGGAAGTAGGGTTTTCAATTCCTGCTGCTTTAGCTACATTCAATTCATTATCAATACTTGTATTACTCATTAATCTATTATCTGTGTTCAGCGATATATTAAATCCTAAATTATGCAATCTTGATATTGGATGATCTTGAGGATTTTTATACATATTCGTATGTAGATTAGAGGTAATGCATACTTCTAATGGTATATTATTTTGCAATATATGATCTGCAGTAGGTCCTAATTCATTATCATCACTAATATCTTCTATAATTCTCACACCATGCCCTATTCTTTTTGCTCCGTTATCAAGGGCTTCTTGAATTGAGTGTACTCCGTCACCTTCACCTGCATGTATTGTTATATTAATGCCCTCATTTTTAACTTTTAAAAAACTATCTTCATACATTGACGGTAAATAATTTAATTCAGGGCCCGCAATATCAAATCCAATATTTAATTCTTTGTATTCAATAGCCAATTCAGCAACAGCTTTAACGTTATCTGGATCGTGACGCATACCACAGAGAATTAAGCCAGAAATTATGCCAAATTCGTTTTCAGCCTGTTTAAAACCCGAATTAATCGCTGTTAGGACATCTTTAGGGGATAAGTCATCATTTACTGAATAAAATGGAGCATATCTTGATTCATAAAAATTAATATCATTTTGATACATGTCAACAGCAGCTTCATAAGCTATTTGCTCTAAATTATTGTAAGATTGCATCAATGCAATAGTATGAGTAAAGGCTTCTAAGTAATCTTCTAGAGAAGTTGAAGAGGATCTGTCAAAAAAACTTGCAACATCGTCGATTTCATTAATAGGTTTATAATTTATATTTTTCGCTAGTTCTTTAGCGGTAGAAGGCCTTAAACCACCATCTAAATGATCATGCAATACTTGTTTATACATAACGCAACATAATATATATTATAGGACAAATGTCAGCAATTGTATATTTCATCTAATACACTCTCCTTATGTGTTAATGGTAGCCAATGATCTGCATTAGGAATCTCTTTTATATATACATCTGTGCCAGATGATTGTAATCTTTCTTTCATTTTCTTATTAAGCGTTACTGCTGCATCATTTTTACCAAATAAAAACGATACTTTCGTGTTTACATTCTTACGCCACTTACTAGCTAAAGATATATTTAGATCTATATTTGAATACCATGATATTGGCTGAACTAGCCCTTTTTTAAAGTGTGTAGCTAATTCTTCAATATTTATATCATGCACCTTAGTTGGTGAATTATATGAATTGAATAAATTATTTAATGATAAATCTAATAGTTC
>Ga0213859_10000918_pt1 | contig 13367 bp, 13 predicted proteins | sample PICome_2_FD_160133 | JGI IMG/M metagenome (GOLD analysis project Ga0213859, IMG submission 160133) | Coastal seawater microbial communities near Pivers Island, North Carolina, United States - PICO304 | ecosystem: Environmental > Aquatic > Marine > Coastal | place: USA: North Carolina... | reverse complement strand
CGGTGGCTATAGTGGCTACGGCGGATATGGCGGATACGGTGGCTACGGAGGCTATGGCGGCTATGGCGGATACGGTGGCTATACTAATTACATATATGGCCAAATTGATGGTATGCTAAATGTAAATGTTTCACAGCAAAGAGCAGATGACGCACACCCATCCCGACTTGGTGTTATTTCTCCTCATCCAAAATACACAACTCTCAATGATTTAAGCAACACTCCTGACAATCCAAACGCTCCATAAACGCATAAATACAAGAGTATAGTGTGTTAGGAGAATTAAATGCCATTACCATGTTCCGGACCAATATCCATGTCACAGATTGTTGCGGAGTACCAACCTAGACTTCCTGCAAATGCAAATGCTATGGCAATCCTACGCACAAACTTGCATGGGCATATAGGCAAAGGGCCAACCGATTCTATATCATTTTCAGACTTTGTTTGTACTGCTAATTATAGAATTATTCTTCCTAACAATACATTTGATGTTTATACAACATATACTGCTACAATACCTACAACAGAAATACTATCTGGTGCAATAGATGAGTGGAGTAATAATCAAGACCCTCTTACTTTAATATCAGTACAATCTCCAATTGGTGGTACAGTAATACTAAATGGCACTAATGTTGAATTTACAAGCACTGGTGCCGTTGGCGCTGCAGCTAGTTTTGAATTTACGGTAAGAAATAGTTCAAATGAAACAGAGACTGGTACTGTAACAATGAATGTTGTTGCCATACCTCCAATTATCGCAGTTGCTGATGTATATGAACTTCGTCAAGCCGAAACACTTTTGATAAATTCTGTTAACCTTGCAGCGAATGATATAGATGGACAAGGACGTGCGCTTACAGTTACATCTGTGCAAAACCCAACAAATGGTATTGTTAGTTTAAATGGTACAACTATAGAATTTATTTCAACAGGACTATCTGGTCAAGCTGCTGGGTTTGAATACACTGTTACCAATGGAACAGAAACTCAAACTGGTACAGTGTATATAAACATTACGCCTCTTCCAAAACTAGATGCATATATGTTTAATAGTACTTCGGCTACACTTGATGCTACAGTAACTATCCGACCACCAACTGTTGCAGACATTTTCAATACATGGGCTCGATTTGACGGTGCAAATTATTATGCAGGTAGTGATCCAAATATGAGTTCAAATGCTTCGGCTTGGCAATTACTAGCAAACCCAGACAGAGTTTTGATGCCACTAAATGTTGACCCAGCTAATGGTTTTATTTCACCAGATGAGTTGACAGATTATACTCTTCAAGCAACTCTAACATCTACTAGCGGCGATAATGATACAAATGGTCTAGTTGTTGCATTTGTCCGTGAAGGAAGTACCAACCATGTTCTTGCGGTTGGCACATCTAAAGCAGGATCAAGTCCACGTTCTGGTTATGCTCTTATGTATTTTCAAAATACATCTGGATATAGTGACGAACCCACGATGCTTGCACAGCCCAGCTTTGGTTTAAGTACTGCGGGCGGCTGGTCAGGATCACAAATAAGAATAAAAATTGAAAGACAAGGCGACATAATTAAAACTTATGCAAGTCAGTTTAACAATACTGGATCTTATGATATCGGTTCTGAGATCATATTTGATTTGAGTTCTAATGCAAATACACAGCGTTTCATGGGACCAAAACCATATGGATATATGACATTCTCGCAGCCTGACTCATCTTATATAGATATTGAATTTGGCGGTGGACTCGACGGTGATACTCTATATGATGCAGAAAATAATGATGTGTATGATTGGGATGAACCAAGCCAGTCTTGGATTTTACATCCTAGTGACACTATACAAGATAGACTCGGTTATACACGAAAAATTGTTAACCCTGACACAACTAGAAGATTCTTAATTAAACAATCTGAAGTTTTATTTTTAGGTACTTCAACAGGAGCAGTATTCAGCGGAACAAAAGTATTGAACGAGCAACAAAATATTGTTATTAATAGTCTAGCTGTTGTCGGCGGCGCCCCAACCAGTACGCAAGTTGTTGGATTACATGAAAAAGATACTGAAGAAGTAAATCTTCTTAAAGATCAACCTACACTGAATACAACTAGTGGATATTCTGGAGGTAAGAATACAGTTGGTAGTGGAACTTACTTCAGCGATAACAACATAGATATCGTAACTAGAAACTTAGTTGGTGGTACGGTAGTATTCAATAATGGTACAGTTGGATCAATTACAGCTATTGATCAGTCTTCTATATCATATACCCCAACATCTGATTTTACAATTTATGATGAAACAATCTAAAAAATACTGTTGACTTTTTGGTATATATACTTTATAATAAGATTAATATACCAGGAGAACAAGTATGGCTTCAAAGTCGCCTACAAATGACGATTTAAATAGAAATTTACAAAAAGATAAAATTGTTGAGGCTCTTTCATTTAAAAATACAATGAAAACCTTTAATCTAAATAAGAATAATATGAAAGCAAAAGTAGATAATCTGCTTTCATACCACATGAATGGTGGGACTTTTGAAATTGACCAATCATTGATTGGATTTGTTAATTATCTTGTACAGAATGATAAAACTGAATCTGTCATACTAGATAAAAATGATTTACCGATATATATAAAAGATACAAAGAAATTTCTACAAGATATCACAGACAGATATTTTTATACAATGAATGAATACTATGTAGAATATGAACAGTTAAGAAGTTCCAGAAAGATAGATGTAGCACTAGATATCAAATGACAAAAGGCATTGTAATATTCGCTCAAAATAATGATTATGTTGATTATGTAAAAATAGCATGTGCATGTGCCGGCTATGCTAGACGAAACTTGTCTGGCTTTGATGAAATATGTTTAATAACTGATGTAGAATCATCTAATAGTAATACTCAGCTTGTGAACAAATCCTTTGACCGAAAGATTGTATTCGGTGAACGGGGATTCTACACTCAGCGATTGTATAGAGATACAGTTGATGATACACAGTATGCTGGTTTTATAAACACCAATCGCAGCAATGTCTATGAACTTTCTCCCTACACAGAAACACTTGTTATTGACTGTGATTATTTCATAATGAGTGACACATTAGATGGTGTATGGGGAAGTGCTAATGATTTTATGATAAACAAGAGATACCGTGATGTATCTGGTGGCGAAGATAAAGATGGTAATGTTGTAAGAGTAAATGACTTTTCTATTGATATGTATTGGGCTACAGTATTCTATTTTAGAAAGAGTGAATTCACTGAAAACTTATTCAACTTAATACTTCATGTTAAAAACAATTATACTTATTATTATAATTTGTTTAATATTTCTGGTGGTCTGTTCAGAAATGACTATGCTTTTTCTTTAGCACTTCATATTTTAAACGGAAATGTTTCACATCGTGTCCCAGAACTACCAATAAAATATCTAATGAATAGTTATGATGCATCTGATATATACAGTGTCAACTCTCCTACAGAACTAACTCTTCTAACATCTACACTTAGGAAATCAAAAGACAACCTATTCTCTAGGTTTAAGAATACTGATTTGCATATTATGAATAAACGAGCAGTTGAAAGACACATTGATAAGTTTTTAGAGTATGGAGAATTTATCCATGACTAGAGGTTATATTGTTATAGTTCAAAATAATGTAGAACATGATTATTTAAGATTAACTTATGCACTTGCACTTTCGCTGAAAACCACACAAAAAGAAAATGCAATTTGTGTATGTGTAGATGAGTATACCAAGTCTTTGATGACAGACAAGCATTATGCTATTTTTGACTATGTTGTTGATATACCATGGGAAGATGAAGCAGAAGATGAAACTTGGAAAATTCATAATAAGTGGAAATATATTCATATGTCTCCATTTGACCAAACAATAATATTAGATAGCGATGTTATTTTTACACATTCAGTTGACCATTGGTGGGATTTGTTATCTGCTAGAAATTTATGGTTATGCACAAATGTAAAGACATTTAAAAACGAAGATGTTACAAGTGATTATTACCGAACTAAATTTACAGAGTTGAAGTTACCAAACATATACAGCAATTTTACATACTTTGACAAATCAGAACTTTCATATAAATTCTTTGAATTTGTAGAAGATATTATGATGAATTGGGAAGATTACTATGATGAATATTTGTATGGCAGTGGCCAGGATTGGATCAGTGCAGATTTAGCATATGCATTAGCAGTCAAGATAATGGGAATAGAAGAACAAGTATGTGATTACCATATAAAGTCTTACCCTACATTTGTACATATGAAAAGTTATATTCAAAACATACCAAAGCATAAAATATCTCCTGTTTGGCACAGTGATATATCAAGCGATTTATCAGCAGAGAGATTGATTATAGGAAATTTTGAACAGACGCTGCCATTTCATTATGTTGAAAAAGACTGGTTAACTGATGAAATTATTAAGATATATGAGGATAAGCTATGAGAAGTATAGCAGAACCAGACTGGGATACCGAATTTAAAATTGTGTACTTCAATGAAGCAGGTTCAATACAATCTTTTGAGAATAGGATAGATGAAAATTCTAATTATCATTATGCCTACTTTTTATTTTCAGATGTAGAAGGTTTTATTGTCGGAACAAAAAGAACTATTGATTACAAAGTAGTTTATCATAATGATACCCTAGATTACAGTATAGAACCTGCAGGAAAAAAGAAATACTCTACTGTAAATAATCTTAATATCTTATCTAAAGTACAAAAATGTTATGATCCAGAAGTAATATTACAGATAAAAGAAAATGAGATAACATTTAGGGCAACTCACAAATTATCAGATTATTTTGTAGATGATAACTCTGATACTGTAATACTTGGAATGAAAACTCATCCATTTTATATAACATTAAAAGATGAACCTAATTTTCTTTTAGACACACTAAACATTGAATTCTCAAAATTACTTACCGGTAGAGAATACACAATTAACTACGAACATAAATATGATATAAGTATATACACGAAAAGTATATTCAACAAATATTCACTAGGAGAATACCATGACTGAGTTGATAGTCAACCAAACTGATATATTTTATTTAAGCTACGATGAACCTAATAAGGAAGAACATTGGGCAGACATACAACGAAAGTTTCCGTATGCAAAACGAATTGACGGTGTTAAAGGTTTTGACAATGCACACAAAGCATGTGCCAGAGAAAGCGAAACTGAAAGGTTCATCACAATCGACGGTGATAATATTGTAGACAAAAAGTTCTTTGATTTGAAATTAGAATTTCCTAAAAAGACAGATATTAGTAATTCTGTTATTTCTTGGGCTGCAAAGAATGTTATTAACGGATTAGTATACGGTAACGGTGGTATCAAATGTTGGCCTGTAGACCTTGTGTTAGAAATGCAGACACATGAGAATGCAGTTGATGAAACTAAAAAGGTTGACTTTTGTTGGGATCTGAACTATATTCAAATGAATAATGTATACTCAATGGTGTTTAATGCAGGTTCGCCGTTCCAAGCATTTCGTGCTGGTTATCGTGAAGGTGTAAAGATGTCATTAGATGAAGGTAAAACAGTTGAACCTGAAGAATTCAAACGGCGTATCTGGCCAAAGAACTACGAGCGTTTAATCACATGGTGTAATATTGGTTCAGATGTAGAGAACGGTATATGGGCTTGTTATGGAGCAAGATTAGGATGTTATGATGTGAATTTTAATAATGATTTTGTATTAGAAAACATTTCAAGTTATGACTGGTTTAAAGAATATTTCTATCAAGAAGTATTTCCAGAAGTTGAAGGTGGGGACGAGATATGCAGTGATACGAGAATGTCATGGGATTACGATGAATTATTTGATCTTACATTGAATACAGGAGATAAACTAGTAGAACGTATGGGTATGGAGTTGTGTGATCCAACACCAGAAGTATCACAATTCTTTAAACGTGTATATACAAACCCAAAAAGAGTTGCCAACGCATTAGCAACTGAAAAATCAACAGGATGGGATAGATAAAGGAATAAAAAATGGTTAAAAAGATTAGAATTATACCCGAAGAAGAACTAAAAACTACATCAGACAGTGCAATTAGCGATGAGCTACTTGAAATTGGAAAAACAATGGATTGGAAATTATGGGAAATACTGCAAACAATGCAGCGCATAGAAAAGAAAATCATTGAACTAGACGAAGCTACGAAGGATTAAATTATGCCATTAGGGCCGCAAAACTTTTATAATAGGTTAGATCATCATCACGACGAATGCAAAGACTGGGTTGTGGTAAACTGGAACCTAGGAAATATGTGTAATTTTACATGTTCTTATTGTCCAAGCATACTCAACGATGGATCGTTTGGATGGAATGATTTTGAGGTTGTGAAGAAGTTCATAGACGAAGTTGTGAATCATTATAGTCCTAGAAAAGTTTATTTTGAATTTACAGGTGGTGAGGTCACATTATGGAAAGATTTTGTAAAGTGTGCCGAGTACATTAAAGAAATCGGACACGATATAGGTTTCATCAGTAATAGTAGTAGAACTATCAGATGGTGGGAAAAGAATAAAGAAAAATTTGATCATGTCTGCTTGAGCTTTCATCCAGAAGAAGGAAATGCAGATCACTTCATTGAAGTTGTTAAGATTATGAGTCAACAATGCAGAACGCATTGCAATATCATGATGCATTATGATCCTGAAATCTGGCCAGAGTGTGTAAAAGTCGCAGAAGCTGTCGTTGATATAAAAAACATTTCATTGGCATTGCAGCCACTTATAATTGATTTTGGTGAAACATTATATAGTTACACAGATGAACAAATAAAATATATTGATGACCAGTGGAGAAATTTAGGAAGTAAGATACAACACGACAAAAGTTGGAAAATCTATAGAGGCAGTATGGACATGTGCGATGATGTCAACAAGCTAAAACAAAATAGTAGTGCCCATAGATTTATTAATGATAAAACTAATAATTGGAAAGGCTGGTTGTGCTGGAGTGGTTTAGAACAAATTGTCGTAGATTTTGATGGCAGTGTTTTGATTGGGTGGTGCCGAGTTGGCGGCCAACTCGGGAATATGAAACATCCAGAATCTATCAGGTGGCCAGATAAACCTATTAAGTGTACAAAAAGTATGTGCCATTGTAATTTTGATATTATGAGTAAAAAATTACTTCCAAGAAATAGGTATGAAGTTGTAGAATAAAAATGTTACAGTCATATGACGAAACTTGGAAGTATGTAGTTAGGCTTGAAAGGAATACCCCAAGGCGCGGAGAATTCATACCTTATTGTATTATTGATACTCTGTATGATTTTTTAAAATCGTGTGGATCTGAGAGCAGTATAATTGATATAGGGTGTGGAGAGAACAACAATAAACTTTTCTTTCCAAATATAGTAGGTATTGATAGAACATTAGAAGCTGATATATACGCTTGGCAGCACGATGATGCTTGGAAAAAACTTCCACAGTTTGATTTCGGAATAGCTGTAAATAGTCTGCATTGGAATGATATTGGTATGAATATAAAAGAGGCATTAAATAAGTGTAACAAATTATACATAACATTGAATGAAAACCAAGATATATCAGAATGGAAAGACAGAAGTACATGGGAATCATATGGTAATGTAGAATATTTTTGGCATGGACAAAAAGAAGAAACAAAAGAAATAATAAGAGAATATTTAAAAAATGATCAATTGTACAGTTGGAAAAGTATAGAAAATTTAGACAATGATGTAGATAACATATTTAATAAAAGTGTAAAAATGGATCCATTCTTCGGCGTAGTAAGAGTAATAATTTCAAAAGAGTAATATTAATGAGTAAAAGAAGATTGATAAGTTTTGGGTGTAGTCATGCGTTCGGTAGCGAAATATATGAGAGAGGGGACACCATACATTTAGATAATTTTAAACTCAGTTTTGGTAATCTCATCGCAGAAAAAAATGGTCTTGACTTCTATATGGCTGCAAGGCCTGGAAATAGCAATCAACAGATATTAAATGATGTAATTGAACACGCAGAGACAGGAGATATATGTTTACTTTCATGGACTTATGCGGATAGGGATACTTATATCAATGTAGGGAATGATAGCCCAGATGAAAACTTCAATTTTAGTTTGTTTCATGTAATGAGTGTACTATATAAATCTGGTTTTTATGGTAGTATAAAAATTTTATTGGATAGATTTTCATTTTTGAAAGACAAAGACGATGAAAGAAGCAATATTGATAGCGACCACAAAATGATTGTTAACTATGAGAATACTGATATTCAGAATTTTTGTAAGGGTTATGTTAATTATAATGGAAGCAGTGACATGCGTACTATAAATTTTTTAAAAACCTATTACTATACAAATAAGATTATTATGGAGAAAGGTGCTGTCGCAATTAACTTTCATTATGATATAGAACCTGAAATAATTGTTAATCTTTCAGACATAGATAAACTTACTACATCATATATATACCCTAAATCTTCATATTCTTCGTTTACTCCATATTATAATGAGGTGTCTGATAAAATGCTAATTAACAAAGGTACAGCCTCAAACACAAAGTTGTATGATTTTTATGAAAACGATAAATCTAGATTAGATTTCGAGATAAACAGTGAAAAAACTAGTTATAAAAAATGGTACATGAATAAATTTTATCCAGAAGTAAGTATACACGGTTGGCCAAAAGATAGAATGGGGCATCTGGATGGTAATGGACACGAGTTATTAGCTAATATACTACAAGAAAGAATAGAGGAAATATTAGATGCCAATTGAAACTGATCCAAATGTTCCATTAGACAATAAGCAATTGCGAATGTATGATAGTAATGGAAAATTCGTCAGAATGAGCGTAGATGAAGCAATCGCACGTGAGTTCAATTCTTGGAAGGGATGGCAATGCAGTGCCGGTGTCCGTGGGCTGTATATAGACTATGACGGCAATATATGGAATGCTAATTGTGCAAGTAGTCATAGAAATAGTGATGCACACTACAACAAAGTAGTTGAAGAATGGCGTCTGGAAAGAGAAAGAATTTTTGGACCATATCCTCATATAGATTGGTATAATAAAAACACAGATGGTGGCTGGCCATTGCCAAAAATAGGCTGGGAAACATGTGAGCAGCATTTGAAATTACAAAAAGAATTAAAGTCTACAGAAGATAAATTTTTTTCTAATCTAGGTAAAAATATGAAAAGTGAAAATATTGACACTACTGCAAGCGCATGGAAATGGGAAAGCACACTAGAAGATATACCAAAAAATTGGGGGTTGCTGGGTAACATTCGTGAAGGAATTGATATACCTGAAGAATATACAGTCTGTCCCTTCAATAATTGTGGATGCGGCGCCGATGTAATTCTTAGTAAAGCTAAAAGTAAAAAACATATCAACTTGTTAGATGTAACAAATAATGGACAAGATGGTACTATTCGTATTGAAAATTACACTGAAGGATCCATTGAAGACTCGGTTGCTGTTGAAATGAATTTTCCTATACCTTATCAGATATTGTGGGATATAGGTAGAAAATGCAATTACAATTGTTCATACTGTTGGCCTTCTGTTCATAGTAATACAGAGAAATTCCCAGACTTCGAAGATGTTATCAGAACAATAGATATGATTATTGATAACTGGAGCGAAGGGGAGGAAATCCGTTGGAACTTTGGAGGTGGGGAGCCTACAATGCATCCTAAGTTTTTAGAAATCATAAAGTATTTAAAGTCTAGAAATCAATGGGTGCTAGTAACAACAAACGGGTCTAGAAGTACAAAATTTTGGAAAGAAGCAGTACAATATGTTAATAGTATTAACATGAGTGCGCATTTTGAAAGTATGGATCTATATAATGGTAACGAAGAAAGGTTTATTGAAAATTGTAAGATTATTATGGAGCATCATGAAATAGTAGATGATGACTTTTGGTTAGAGATAAAATTAATGACCCCTCCAGGATTTTTAGATAGGGCCCAATCACTGCGTGACAAAATTGTTTCTATCCCAATTTGGAATACAACTGGTGCAAATGGAAGACCTAAGGGAAGTATAAGTTTAGTACCGATTCGTGATATTAATGATTCTAGTAGTCTTGTTAACTATAGCGAAAATGAAATAAACTTTTTTAGACAACAGCAATGAAATTAGAAGATTTTAAAAACGCAGATCCTGTACTCATAGTCTACCCAGCCGGTCTTGGTGGAGAACACATTGCATATACTTTAAGTGTATGCTGTGACGATTTTGAAGATTTATATACTTATGTAAACAAAAGTGTTAATCAATATCATACTATATGTGCGTTGGGTTATATGAGTTTAGTAGAAGATATTACGAAATTTGAGAATGGTTTAGAGTACAGATATGACGGAGACTTTATAAAAAATAAAAAACGCATTATTTTAAAAGATCATCCGCACCAAAATTCAATTGACTTTTATAAAAAATATTTGCCAGATATAACAATAATATATATTGATTTGTCTTTTCCAAAAAAGTATTCTATAGAGTACTTTGTTAACTTGGCTATAAAAAAGTTAGCAGTAAGAGTGGACTGCCCAATCACGCATGATTATATAAAATCTACTCTTTCAAATACACTAACAGAGGAACAACAGAACTATGTTATAGAAGAAACAAAAAAGTTTGATTGGGTTTGGCGACATGAGCTTTATAAACTTATTGATGACATGCTAAACTTAAATGACGCAAAACTAGAACATTACTCTACTACTGATAAGTTAAAAAATGACCACAAATCTAACTTAATAAATACATACATAACTTTTCTTCCAGAATATAAAAGCAAGTTTAGGAATTTACATGTTATTGATTGTGATAACTTAGAAATAGACTCTACTGTATTTTGGAGTAAAATAAAAAAAATAATACCAAATTTAGATATAGAACGGGCAATAAAAATGACTAATATTTGGATCACCAACAACAATAAGTTAGGATTAAACAATGAATGATGAAGAACTAACATACACTGATATAGACGAAAATAATAAGTTTGATTTGTCAGTTTTTAGAACATCAGAACAGCGTATAGAAATGGTGCAAGATCCAGATTGTCCAAAAGATATACTACAAAGAGTTGTAGAGCATGATTTAGATACTTCCGTAATTTTGGGAGTATTACTTGCTAAAGAGTTAGATGATGAATTAATAGAAGCTATATCAAAAAAAGTTGATTATACTATTGATGAGTTGCACTCACTGAAGACTTTAATGAAAAAAATGAGTGATGACAAGAGAAGAAAGTCATTCTGTGCTGTCCCATGGAACCATGTAAGTACGAACGCTAGCGGAACTATCAGAATGTGTTGTCAGATGATTAACAGCCATGGCGCCGAAGGTGAAGAATCTTATGGAACAGTATTTAAAGAAAATGGAGATGCACTTACTACATCTGATGATTTATCTAAACATAGAAATTCTCCAGCTTGGAAAAAGTTAAGAAAAGAAATGTTGTCAGGGCATCGTTCTGAAATTTGTAAATTATGTTGGGACGAGGAAGACAATGGTATAGGTAGTAGAAGACAATGGACTAATAATATTTTTTATGAAACATTTGAAAAAGCACTTATACATACAGAAGAAGACGGTTCTATCAAACATGAAGATTTTCCAGTAGAACATTGGGATCTAAGATTTGGAAATAAATGTAATCTAGCATGCCGCAGTTGTGGTCCAACAGACAGTGATTTATGGTATAAAGACTGGGTTGAAATGTCCGGTAAAAATTACTTTCATAATAGAGGTATTGGCGATGTTACTATTGAAATCACTAAAAGAGGAAAGGCTGTAGTCAAGGATTCTCCATTCGAATGGTTTGATAAGACTGATTTAGTTTCTAATATCAAAGAAGGGTTGCCTAATATTAAAAGATTTTATTTTACAGGCGGGGAACCAACTATAAATCATACTCACAGAGAGTTACTACAATATGCAATTGATAATGATTATGCAAAAAATTTAACACTAGATTACAATACGAATATGGCAGGTGTCCCTAGTGCAATATTTAAGCAGTGGAAAGAATTCAAAGAAGTTAACTTGGGAATGAGCATCGATGGTATATATGAACATTTTGAGTATATTAGATATCCTGGCAAATGGAAAACTGCATATAAAAATATGAAGAGAATAGACAAGGATGATTTTACTAATCTAAAAGCTAGTGTTACAATGACTGTAAGTATTATGAATGTTCTGCATCTTTTGGATATGCAATGGTGGATGCGTGAACAAAATTGGAATACGATTGATCATAATATCATTGTGCATAATCTTTATGGTCCAAACTTTTTGAATACTCAGAATATACCGAAACATATGAAAACTTATATAACAAATAGGTATCATAAGTTTTATAAGGATATTAGAAAAACATGGCCAGATGATAAAGCATGGCTAAGTTTAGTTGAAACTAGACTTGAGGGCGTACTACAACATATGAATGCCGTAGAAGATGATCCAGAACAGTGGAAATTGTTCTTTACAAATGGAGAAAAATTAGATAAAATAAGAGGTGAAAACTGGAAAGAAAGTCTAGAAGATATATACAAAATGATTAAGTTTTGTTCTGCAAAGGAAATGAGGAAAAAGGATGTCAAATTGGCAATCTCAGGTAAAAAATAATCCATACTTTTGCATACTTCCATTTACACATATGCATTTAGGTACCGATTCTAAAGCACGGCCTTGCTGTGTCGCATCGTGGGATGAGGATATAGATTCGGACATTTCAGGAAAGACATTAGAAGAAATCTGGACGAGTAACGAATATCAAAAATTAAGAAGAGATATGCTTGATGGTAAAGAAGTTGCAGCATGTTCTGGGTGTTACAATATAGATAAAAATGGCGGTGGCAGTGATAGAGTAACACACAATAAATGGTTTTCTCCGCCAAATGACGAATGGGAAATAAATCCAGTTACTGGTAACACCAACAATAATCCAATTTGGATGGATCTTCGTCCAGGTAGATTTTGCAATCTTGGCTGCACTATGTGTGCAGTTGGTGTGAGTAGTACATTTGCAGAAGAGATAAAAAAATATCCAGAGTTAGAAGAAGTCACTGGTCAAAACTATTATGATGTAAATGATTGGATTGAAGACGAAACACTATATAATAGTCTACAAAAAATGATACCGCACATAGATACCATAAAACTTGCAGGTGGTGAACCGCTGTTCATGCCTGGAGTTATAAAATTATTAAGATGGTGTGTAGAAACCGGAAACACACATTTAAGACTAGACATAACTACTAATGGTACTAGATCAAAGGGTAAGGTTATTAACTGGC